>MDSW01153835.1_pt1 | contig 11314 bp, 9 predicted proteins | sample 811171 | NCBI WGS metagenome assembly MDSW01 (sample SAMN05326641, study PRJNA326480) | marine metagenome | isolation source: seawater | place: Atlantic Ocean: North West | collected 2012
ACTCATTTAGTTGTTAAAGAAGGTTTGGCAATTATGCCTCAAGGAGATGAAATCTTTCATGGGCTAACTGTGGAAGAACATCTTGATAGTGGAGCATTTACACCAGAATCATGGAAAAATAGAAAACAAAAAAGGGAAGAAATATTAGAAATTTTTGAACCTTTAAAAAAACTAATACATACTCCAGTTGGTAGATTGTCAGGTGGAGAAAGAAGAATGGTGTCTATTGGAAGAGGAATGATGTCTGAGGCAAAAGTTTATATGGCTGATGAACCAACTCTTGGCTTAGCTCCTAAAATTGGAAAAGGTTTGCTTGAGGCACTATTAAAAATAGATCTAAAAAATTCAGCTATGATTATTGCAGAACAAAATGTAGCATTATTAGAAGGTAAGGTAGACCGTATAATTGGCATGCATGCTGGTAAATTAAAAGGTGAAGCTTCTTCTTCGTTATCTATGGGATTAAAAAATTAATTTTTATGAATGATATAATTTTTTTACTGATTAATGGAATAACTGTAGCATGTATATATGGGCTCGTTGCTGTTGCAGTTTCAATTACTTGGTCTGCATTAGGATTATTAAATTTAAGTTATGGATTCATTTTCTCTTTTGCTGGTTATGGTGCGTGGCTAGCTGAAAGACATTTGTGGGGAGAGCCTATATTTGTATTGTTCATGGGTATAGCTGCGGGAGTTATAGGAGGTGTACTAGTGTGTCTTTTAGTTTTTATTCCTGTGCATGATAAACCTAATTTTACAATCAGGGGAATGATTGGTACGCTTGCTGTAAGTTTAATTGGAGGTCAAATCCTTCTTCAAAATTTTGGTCCCAAAGCAAAATTATTGCCAGAATTTTTTGGATACTCAAAGATAAAAATTTTAGATGTTACCCTTACTGCAGATAAAATTGGTATAATAATTTCTTCAATTATAATGCTAACTTTAGTTGTTAGATGGATGAAATCAAGTAGAAGAGGTTTAGAAATTAGAGCAATGATGATGAATCCTCACGCTGCTTCAATTGTTGGCATAGGTGTCCGTAAAACTGGAATATATGTAATGGCAGTAACAGGTGCAATGACGGGATTATCTGCAGCTCTTTTATCTCAAACTTATTATTTATCACCCTTTAGTGGCTTAACGCCTATGATTAAAGGAGTTAGTATTGCTCTCTTAGGTGGACTTGGAAGTGTTAGAGGAGCTGTTATCGCTGCAATTATTTTAGGATTCAATGAAGCTTTAACAACAAAGTTTATTGGTGGAAGATACGTTTTAATAACCCAATTTACCTTAATAATTGTTGTTTTAATTTTTAGACCTAGAGGAATTGCAGGTATTCTAGACAAAGCGAGGGAAGCATGACAGATAAAAAGAAAACCTGGAAAAATCCATTAGCTATCTGGGGAACTAAAGGTGGAAACTATGAAGTGCCAACTCCACCTTATAAAGATCCACATCTTATTTGGAAAAAAACAAACTCATATAAAGTTCCAACAAAAAAAATAGGTAGATTTCACTATGAATATAAATCTTCAAATCACGGAGATAAAATTTGGAACCGTCTAAGATGGTGGCCAACAAGAAGAACTATTTTATGGACTAAAGGAGTATATAATAGAAAAAGTTTAAAAGCTGAAAAAATAAGAAGAGACAAAAGACCAATTTTTTGGTTTTTTGGTTTGCTTTTTTTGGCTATTGCACCATTTATTTTGCCAGAAGGAAACAAGACTGCACTTTTAACTGCGGGAGGAATTTTTGGAATTTATGCATCCATTAACTTATGTTGGACGCTTATAATTGGAACAGCAGGAATATTTTCACTGGCAACATATGCTATTGTTGGAATTTCAGCATTTTTTACTTGTTGGTTATCAATAAATTTGGGCCTTCCTTGGTGGACATTACCACTAATTGGAATGTTTGTAGGTTTAGGTTTTGGAATAATTATTGCATTACCAGCTTTAAGATTAGATGGTTTTTATTATGGATTGCTTACACTAGGGCTAAATGAACTTTGTAGAGTTTTTATAACAACATCAAAAGCCTTTGGATCTGCATCTGGTGGCTTATTTGGTGCAGATACTTTTATAAATCAAGATTGGTCACCTATGACACAAACATATGCAAGTTACTATAGTGCGTTTATTTTATTAATTGCTGCTTTATTTTTATTTAGATTTGTTGATGGTAAACGTATAGGTAGAATTTTAAAATTAGCACCAGAAAAAAAGGAGTCATTTGCTGAAGCATCGGGAGTAGATTACAAAAGAGCTAGGGTTACAGTATTTTTAATTTCATCAATTGCTTTAGGTTTTATCGGAGGTTTTTATGCAGCTTATTACAGAGGTGTAGCTTTTAATCTATTTGACTTTCATACAGTAATAATGGGATTAGCAATGATCACAATTGGTGGAATTGGAAGATCAGAAGGTGCAGTTGTAGGCACTCTTATAATTGTTATTTTAGATAGAGTTTTAATAGAACTTGGTCCTATGAGATATATAATTATAGGAATTTTAATGATGTTTACCATTTTATTTCTTCGAAATGGATTATTTGGCATAAGAAAACAATTTAAAGAATGGAGAAACAAAAAGAAAAATGAAGCAAGATCAACAAGGGTAGAAAGAGGAGGAGAAATGTTACCTGAACAATCAACTGAGATAGATGATAAAGACGAAGTATATAGAAAACGTTATGATAAAATGCAAAGAGAGTTTTTAAAAACTTTAATTTGTGATGAAATCATTGAAGAACATAAAAATAAACCACTAGGCCAACATAGTGAAGCACTAGAAAGAGTTTTATATTATTTTAGAAGAGCGGGAATGAATGATAAGTATGTTGTTAAATGTGAGGAGCCTTTTAAAAAATATAAAATTATGGCTTTATCTGGTGTTAGAGGTAGGTCGCCGCGACTTGTTGAAGATAAGGTTTACGCATCAGTTACGGATGCTTATCATGGGTTATTTTTAAGAAGAGTACAAGATTTAATGGAGGCATAAAAAATGGCAGAAATTAAAATATTTGGCTATACTGATAAAATATCAGTAAAACAAGGGGAAAAAATAGATTTTCATGTATCCGCTGATGGAACAAAAACTGCTGATGCACAACTTGTAAAATTAATCCATGGTGATGAACATCCTGATGGTCCTGGATATTTAGATAAAGAAATTGATAATAAAATTAATGGAAAATGGAGTGTTGAAAAACAGTTTACACAATTGGGTTCTTTCTTAAAAGTAAATGATCCAAAAAATAAATTAGCAATTGATGGTGATTTTACAATATTTGGATATATTTATCCTTCAACGCCAAAAACTGGGCATCACCAGTGGATCTTTAGTCGTTGGAATAATAAAACAAACGAAGGGTATGGTATAGGTATCAATAAAGATGGATATTTTGAGCTAGTAGTTGGAGATGGTAAAGAAGTTGATTATTTAGTTTCTGAGCTACCTATTATTAAAAAAGTTTGGTACTTTGTAGCAGCGACTTTTAATTACAAAACAGGTGATGCAACTCTATATCAGGAAGCTGTATTAAACAGATATAATTCATTGCTTGGAAAAGTAGTACCTTATGATTATCGTTCGCATACAAAAACAACTTTTAGATTTAAACAAAAAAATAATCCTAATACTCCATTTATTGTATCTGGTGCAGATGATTTACATGAGCTAAGAGGTAATTTTATTTCAGGGACTTATGCCGGAAAAGTAGATAGACATGGTATTTGCAATAAAATTTTATCTAAAGAAGATTTGGATAAAATACGTGATGGAAGCTTACCAGAAGAAAGTTCGATACTAGCTTATTGGGATACTACTGTAGGTTTTTCTGAAAATGGAATAAATAATACAGTAATTGATATTGGACCAAATAAATTAAACTCGGAGGGCTATAATCATCCTGTAAGAGCCATGACAGGATGGAACTGGAATGGGAAGAATGATAATTTTAGAATAGCTCCACAAGAGTATGGTGGAATTGATTTTCATCCTGATGCAGTAACAGATGCAAATTGGAAGGTTACAAATTCAATGACAATTCCTGATGATTTAAAAAGTGGTGTTTATGCAATAAGATTAAGATCTGGTCCTGGTACTGGATTAAGTGAAGAATATATAGTTTTTTTTGTAAGACCCAAAACACCAAAATCTAAAATTTGTTTTTTAGTTCCTACCGCTAGTTATTTAGCTTATGCAAATGAAAAATTAAGCTTTGAAGCAACGATAATTCAGCCAATGACTGGTCAACCACCTACCATTCAAGATATTGATATTGAGCAATACAAAAATCCTGAATTTGGATTATCAACATATGACAGTTTTGCTGATGGAGCTGGCGTATGTTATTCATCTTATAGAAGACCAATAGTTAATATGAGGCCAAAATATAGAACTTCTGGTATGGGTATAACCTGGCAATTCCCAGCAGATCTTTCTGTAATTGGTTGGTTGGAACATCATAATTATGATTATGATATAATTACTGACGAAGACATGCATAGAGAAGGACTAGATTGTTTAAAACCTTACAAATGTATAATTACTGGTACTCACAACGAATATTATTCTGAAAAAATGCTCAACGCACTAGAAGACTATGTTGCTGAAGGTGGAAGAGTATTTTCTACAGGAGCAAATGCATATTATTGGGTTGTCGGATTTTCAGATGAACAACCATGGTGCATGGAAGTTAGAAAATTAGAAGCTGGAATGAGAGCCTGGGCAGCTAAACCTGGAGAGTACTATATGCAAACTACTGGGGAAAAAGGTGGATTATGGAGAACAAGAGGTCGCCCACCTCAAAAATTTGCAGGTGTAGGTTTTATTGCGGAAGGTTTTGATACCTCAGAAAAATATAGAAAAATGCCTGATGCGTGGCACAGAACAGTATCTTGGATTACAGAAGGTGTTAAAGGTGAAATTATTGGAGATCATGGATTGGCATATGGAGGTGCCGCTGGTGTAGAAATAGATAGGTATGACCTTTCTTTAGGAACCCCTCCTCATACTAAAATTATAGCATCTTCAGGAGGACATAGTGACAACTACGTTCTTGTAACTGAAGAATTGCTTTATGCATATGCTGGATTGGTAGGTTCATTAGATTATCGAATAAGAGCTGACATGACTTACTTTACATCTCCAAATGAAGGAGCTGTATTTTCAACTGGGTCTATTGCATTTGGACAATCATTACCTAGCAATAATTTTAATAATAACACTTCAACTGTTATGAAAAATGTTATTGATGCGTTTACAAAAGATGGAAAACTTCCTGGGGGTATGTGGACCTTAGAGGAGAAGCAGTGGAAATAAAAATTAAAAAATGCTAACTTTATTAATCGTTGTAGTGGTAATAATACTAATTGCAGCTTTATTAGTTTTCCTTTATGCATAAAAATAAATAAAGTTATGTGTGGTATTGTTGGAATTTATCTAAAATCAAAGAAACATGAAAAGAACTTAGGAAAGTTCTTATCAGGCATGCTTGATAATATGTCTTCGAGGGGGCCGGATAGTGCTGGTTTTGCTATATATTCAAAAGAAAATAAAAAAAAATTTAGATACTCAATTTGTTTAAACAATTTAAGTTTTGAGTTATTTAAAAAAAGATTTTCAAAAAAAATAAAAAAATTCTCACTTAAAAAATATTCTGACCATGTAATTATGGAAACTTCTGAAAAACCAAAAAAGATTCTTGGGATACTTAATTCAGATTTTAAAGAAGTTTCTTTAGTCGGCTATGGTAAACGTATAAATATTTTCAAACAAACAGGAAATCCTAGAAAAGTAGTTGAGAAATTTAAGCTATCAACTTTTTCTGGAACTCATGCAGTTGGTCACACAAGAATGGCTACAGAAAGTGCAATAACCACTGATGGATCTCATCCATACTCAACTGGGGAGGATGAATGTTTAGTTCACAACGGTTCTTTATCAAATCACAATAACCTCAGAAGAAGTTTAAGTAAAAAAGGTATTATATTTAAATCTGAAAATGATACTGAGGTAGCTGCAGGATATATATCAAAGAATTTATTAGATAAAAAAACTCTTAAAAAAACCCTTGTTGATGGTTTAAATGATCTAGATGGTTTTTATACATTTATAACTGGTACGAAAAATGGATTTGCTGTCGTACGAGATGAAATTGCTTGTAAACCTGCTGTTATTGCTGAAACAAATGATTATGTTGCAATTGCATCAGAATTTCAAGCTATGGCTCACTTACCAAATGTTAATAATGCAAAAATTTTTGAACCTGAACCAGGTATTGTTTATTCTTGGGGAAATTAATGAAATTTGATTTAAAAAAATTAAGTTTAAGAAAAATAAATCAAGCCTTGCAAAATGTTGAATACAAAAAAAACTTTAGAGATTTTGAAATTATAAATCCAGAGGGTAATCACGCAATATGTGCGGGACTTAAAGATGAAATTAATGTTAATATTAATGGTCATGTCGGATATTATTGCGCAGGAATGAATCAAAATGCAAATGTAACTATAAACGGAAATGCAGGAACTGGTGTTGCTGAGAATATGATGTCTGGTTTTGTGCATGTTAAAGGTAATGCTTCTCAATCAGCTGGAGCAACAGCCCATGGAGGTTTACTTGTAATAGACGGAAATGCCAGTTCCAGGTGTGGTATATCTATGAAAGGTATTGATATAGTTGTTAAAGGTTCAGTTGGACACATGTCCGGATTTATGGCTCAAGCAGGGACAATTTTAATATGTGGAAATGCTGGTGAAGCATTAGGCGATAGCCTTTATGAAACTGAAATATATGTCAAAGGTAAAGTTAAATCTTTAGGTGCTGATTGTGTTGAAAAAAAAGTTGAAAAAAAACATTTAAAAAAAATAACTGAATTATTGAAAAAAAGCTCTATAAAAAACATAAAACCTAATCAATTCAAAAGATTTGGTTCCGCTAGAAAACTTTATAATTTTAAGATAGATAACGTATCAAACTATTAATATGAAAAAAATTAAAACAGAACCTAGAGTATCTTGGACTTTTGATGAGTATACCACTTCAGAGATCAGAAGAGCTTCTGAAACAGGCATATACGATATTAGAGGAGGTGGTTCTAAAAGAAAATTACCTCACTTTGATGACTTGTTATTTTTAGGAGCATCTATGTCCAGATATCCATTAGAAGGTTACAGAGAAAACTGCAATACAAAAGTTGTTTTGGGTAATAGATACGCAAAAAAACCTCTTGAACTAGATATACCAATTACAATTGCAGGTATGAGTTTTGGAGCTTTGTCTGGACCTGCTAAAGAAGCTTTGGGAAGAGGTGCAAATGCAGCTGGTACTTCAACAACGACTGGGGATGGAGGAATGACACCAGAAGAAAGAAGCCAATCAAAAACTCTTGTTTATCAACTTTTACCATCTAGATATGGAATGAATCCAAATGATCTTCGAAAAGCTGATGCAATAGAAGTTGTAATTGGTCAAGGTGCAAAACCTGGTGGTGGTGGAATGCTATTGGGTCAAAAAATAAATGATAGAGTTGCCCAGATGAGAACGTTGCCAAAAGGTGTTGATCAAAGATCTGCCTGTAGACATCCCGACTGGACTGGTCCTGACGATTTGAAAATAAAGATATTAGAATTAAGGGAAATTACAAATGGAAAAGTGCCAATATTTATTAAAATTGCTGGTGCTAGACCATATTATGATACTGCGCTGGCTGTAAAAGCTGGAGCAGACGTTGTTGTGCTTGATGGGATGCAAGGAGGAACTGCAGCCACTCAAGAAGTGTTTATTGAAAATGTTGGGCAACCTACTTTAGCATGTATAAGGCCAGCGGTAGATGCATTGCAAGATTTAAATATGCATAGAAAAGTTCAACTTGTTTTATCAGGAGGTATTAGGAATGGTGCTGATGTTGCAAAAGCTTTAGCTTTAGGAGCAGACGCGGTATCAATTGGGTCAGCAGCTATGATAGCTATTGGAGACAATGATCCAAAATGGGAAAAAGAATATAATAGATTAGGAACAAAAGCAGGAGCATATGATGATTGGCATGAGGGTCAGGATCCTGCTGGTATATCTACTCAAGACCCAAAATTAATGAAAAGATTAGATCCTATAAAAGCAGGAAAAAAACTATCAAATTATTTGAAAGTAATGACTCTTGAAGCACAAACAATTGCTAGAGCCTGTGGAAAAAATGATTTACATAATTTAGAGCCAGAAGATTTAGTTGCATTAACTGTAGAAGCGGCTGCTATGGCTAGGGTACCTCTTGCTGGAACAAATTGGATACCAGGAATAAACAATAAATAATTATTGATACAATTTTAATAAAAAAGTAATATTAATTATGGCAAAAGATCTTTCTAAATTAGCGAAACAGAAAAAAATAAAATATTTCTTAATAAGCTTCGTAGATTTATTTGGGGTATTAAGATCTAAGTTAGTTCCTGCTCAAGCTATCAACGAAATGCAAAAAAATGGCGCTGGCTTTGCCGGCTTTGCTACTTGGTTAGATATGACGCCCGCAGACTCAGACATGTTTGCAATTCCTGATCCTGATAGTTTAATTCAACTTCCATGGAATAAAGAAGTTGGTTGGTTAGCTTCAGATTTGTGGATGGACGGTAAGCAAGTTAAAGCATCACCCAGAGTTATGCTCAAAGATCAAATAAAAAAATTAGATAAAATGAATTTACAAATGAAATCAGGTGTTGAATGTGAATATTTTTTAATTTCAGCAGATGGTTCAAGTATTGCAGACATTAGAGATATTCAATCAAAACCTTGCTACGATCAATCAGCGCTAATGAGAAGGTATGAATTAATAAAGGAAATTTGTGACAGTATGATTGAATTGGGCTGGAAGCCTTATCAAAACGATCATGAAGATGCAAATGGTCAATTTGAAATGAATTGGGATTATGATGATTGTTTAGTAACTGCAGATAGACATGTTTTTTTTAAATTCATGGTTAAAAGTTTAGCAGAAAAACATGGTTTAAGAGCTACATTTATGCCTAAACCTTTTGAAAATTTAACAGGTAATGGTTGTCATGCTCATGTATCACTTTGGAACGGGAAAAAAAATAAATTTTTAGATGAAGGTGACAGATACGGATTGAGCAAAACTGCTTATCATTTTGTTGGGGGTTTATTAAAAAATGCAAGATCTTTATCCTCACTATTCAATCCAACAATAAATAGTTACAGAAGAATAAATGCTCCAGCAACAAAATCAGGTGCAACTTGGTCACCAAGCAGTATTTCTTATACGGGAAATAATAGAACTCATATGATTAGAATACCAGACTCAGGAAGATTTGAACTTAGATTAATGGATGGATCAGCAAATCCATATCTTTTACAAGCAGGAGTCATTGCAGCAGGTTTATTTGGATTAAATAATAAAACAGATCCTGGTGAACCACTAACATGTAACATGTATACTGATAGTAAAAATTACCCAAACTTAGAAAAATTACCAAATGATATAGAAGAATCTCTTGATGAATTAGATCAAAATAAAACTTTAAGAGATGCATTTGGAGATGAAGTTATCAATAGTTACTTAAAATTAAAAAGAAAAGAGATAGAGGATTTTGACCAAAACGAAAGTTTTGATAAAAAAAATCCTATCACTGACTGGGAAAAGAATAATACTTTAGATTGTTAAATAATGTTAACTAATCTAGAAGTGTCACAGTGGAAATACTCAAATTTTTTAATAAATAAAAATAATAATTTTAATAAAAATCAAATTTTTAAAATACTTTCTCATGAGAATATTGACGAAGCTTATAAAATAATATCAAATTGGGAAGGCTATTCTCCTACCCCTTTAATTTCTCTAAATAAATTAAATGAAAAACTAAATTTTAATAAAATTTACTATAAAGATGAATCAAAAAGATTTCATTTAAAATCATTTAAAGCATTAGGTGGTGCTTATGCTGTTGAAAAAATAATTAAAGGAAATAATAAAAAAGTTATATCTACCGCAACTGCTGGAAATCATGGAAGATCTGTTGCATGGGGCTCACAAAAAAATGATCTGGAATGTAAAATTTTCATTAGTGAATTTGTCAGTGAGTCTAGAGCTGAAGTTATGAGAAATTTTGGAGCTGAAGTAATTAGAGTTAATGGAAATTATCAAGATTCTTTAAATGAATGTATCCAACAATCAAATAAGAATAATTGGCAAATAGTCCAAGATGTTGCTTGGAAAGATTATGAATTAGTTCCAAAACTAACTATGGCCGGATATTCAGTAATGATGAAAGAAATTTCTGAACAAATAAATAAAGAAAAAATTTCTCATATAATATTGCAAGCAGGAGTTGGTGGAATGGCAGCTGCAATGATAGTTGGTATTGCTAGATACTTAGATCATGTTCCACAAATAATAATAGTTGAACCTGAAAGCGCAGCATGTGTTTTAGAAAGTATTAAAAAAGGAAAAATAGAAAAAATATCTATTGAAAAAGAAAGTATAATGGGAGGAATGTCCTGTGGCGAAGTTTCATTAGTTCCTTGGGATATATTAAAAAATTCAGTGAATTTCTGTGTGACTATTCCTGATGACTATGTTTCAAAAACTGTTAAATTTCTTGCTAAAAGACAATTGAGTAACGAAATGATCACTGGTGGAGAATGTTCAACTCCAGGAATAAGCAGTTTAATTGCTTTAAGTAACAATAATGAAACAAAAAATAAAATTGGTCTAGATAAAGATTCAAACATCTTATTATTTGGTTGTGAAGGAGATGCAGATGAGGAATTGTATCAAAAATTACTATTAGAATAAGAATTTCAATAATAAATGAAAAAAATATATAAAAAAAAATCAACAAATTTAGATTTCTATAAAATTTTTAAACCTGAATTAACACCAAAAAAAATGCTAGAACTTGGAGTGTTTGGAGGTTCTTATTTTGGATCTAAAATAAAAGAATTTCCAACTGTCTGGTTTAAAAATGCAAAAACAAGTAAAAATTTTGATGTAAATATAAATCGTTTTAAAGTTAAATCAGGATTATCAAAAGAACATTGGCTTGAGAAAGGATGGATTTTTAAAGAAGATCCTCTTGGCTGGTTTCAATGGTATTGCAGATTCTGCAACGGAAGAAGAATTCCACACATTGATGAAATACAAATTAAAAGATGGAAAAATTTTGAAAGACATGTTTTAGCAATTAAAAAAAATTGTGAAAAAAATGATATTGGATGTAGAAGAAGACAAAGACAAGCTATATTGCAATGGGCTTATAATCCTTTTATTTAATTTTAGTTTTAAAATCAATTCCA
>MDSW01062985.1_pt1 | contig 11312 bp, 6 predicted proteins | sample 811171 | NCBI WGS metagenome assembly MDSW01 (sample SAMN05326641, study PRJNA326480) | marine metagenome | isolation source: seawater | place: Atlantic Ocean: North West | collected 2012
CATACAGCTGTGACGACGGCAGCTGTCTGGTGACGACGCGTTTTAACAATCGACGCGGTCCTTCTTCCTTTCTTCGGCGTCGTTGCCAGCACAGCAGCAGCAGCTGGGAGTCTCCGCGAGATCCTATCCAGTCCGCGCCGCGCGGCCCCACGCGTCATGGCGAGCGTCATCGCGCGCGCGTCGCCGCCGGCGTTCACGCGCGGCGCGACTTCCGCCGCGTCGTCGCGACGCGAGGAGGAGGCGACCTCGCGCGCGACGCCGTCCGCGGCGCGTCCGCGTCGTCGTCCCGCGGCGACGGTCGCGACGAGGGCGTCGTCGTCGTCGTCGTCGTCGTCGTCTTCCGACGATCGCGGTGCCGACACCCCGCCGTCGTCGTCGCCGCCGCCGTTCATCCACCGCGCGGGGTCCGCGCTCGTCGCCGCGACGCTGTCGATCGCGCTCGCGTCCGCCCCCGCCGCGCGCGCGGGCGTGTTCGACGTCGTCGCGAGGGAGGACAAGGACCCGATCGAGCCCTTCAGCCTATTCGGCACCGTGTACAAAAAGTACGTCGTCGAGGTCTTCGACGAGAGCGGTCGGCAGATCATCGGACGGAAGAAAGGGTTCACCGCGGAGGCGTGCGTGGACGTCGTCTCCGAGAGGATGCAGCGGTTTCGAGTGCCCGGCGAGGGCGGGAGCATCGCCCCGGGCGGGCCCACGAGCGCGGCCGCCGCCGCCGCGGGCGGCGGCGGCGGCGGCGGCGGCGGCGGCGGCGGCGGCGCGAGCGATCCGGTCGCTCGAGGACGGTTTTGCGAGACGAGGGAAGTGATGGGGAAGGTCGAGAAGACCGATGACATGCTCCCGGCGTGCCTCCCGGCGTGCCGAAGCGCGTGTTTCAAGGCTGTGGACAAGTACGAGAGAGACATGCGGAAGAACACCGGGTTGGGGTTCAGCGAGAAGGACGAAGTGCGCGTGAAAGGGACGTGCGCGGCGCGGTGCGCGAAGGAGTGCCAAAAGAGCGGCAAAGCGTACGATTTCATCATCCCTTTCCGTTTGTGACGTAGAGAGGGGTGGATATGATACCTCATCGCGTACCTTAGTCGGTTGCTAATGTTATTACCACGAAATTGTGTGTTGCTAACCTACGCTGCCGCCGCCGCCGCCGCGTCCTTCGCGTCCGCCGCGGCTACTTCAAACCGCGCCCTGCTGACGGCGTCGATTTCTTTCCACTTCGCGCCGAGAAGCTTCATCTGTCCGGGGCCGCTCAACCCCGGCGGCAAGTTCGCGCGCTCCTCGGCGCAGAACAGCACGTACGCGGACGGCGTGCGCGTCGACTTTTTCTTCTCTCTCTTCGCCGCGGCCGCGTCGTCCGCCGGCATCGCGGCCTTCGCGTCCCTGGCCTCGCGCTCGTACCTGGAGCGCTCGTCGTCGCCGAGCGCCTTCCATCCGGCGCCTAAAATCTTCGCCTGTTCCGGCGCTCGTAACCCGGGTTCGAGCGTCGGTCGCTTCTCCGCGGAGTACAGGAAGAACGCCGACGGCGCGCGCGTTCGCTTCGGTTTCGGTTCCGGTTTCGGTTTCGGCGTCGCCGCCGCTTTCGTTTTGGATGTTTTCCCCTTCGTCGCGGAAGCGCTCGCGACCTCTTTGTCTTTCTTCGCGCGTCCTCGGAACCCCCTTCCCGTCCGCGGGTTGTTCTTCCGTTCGGTGATGAGCTCGACCGCGACGTCGAGGGGTATCGGCGCGAACCGCGCGAGGAAGACCGCGTCGCGCTCCTCCGACGTCGTCGTCTTCGTCGGCGACGCCCTTTCGAGACCTAAGCCGTCGAGCTTCGCGCTCTCGAGCTCCTCCGCGTCCATCTCGCCCTCCTCCTCTTCCTCTTCATCCGCGTCCGCGTGCTCGAACGCGAAGTCGTCGATCTTGTCTTCGTACGGCTCGTCCATCATCGCGGCCGCTCTCGCGTCGTCCCTGACGCGTTTTAACGTCTTCGCGGGAATGTGCGCGTTTACGTCTCCGTGATTGACGTACCACCCGTACGGCCCAATTTTCATCGTGACGTCTCCCCCTTCCGTGGGGTGAACCCCGAGCGTCATCGGGTACTTCAAAAGCGCGAGCGCGACGTTCAGGGTCAGCTTATCCGCCGTCACCTCCGGGACGTTCTGGAGACCGAACGTCCGCGGCGTCCCCTCGTTCGCCGTCGGATCGAGTTGCACGTACGGTCCGTACGGTCCGCGACGAACGCTCACGGTTCGCGACGTCTCCGGGTCGACGCCGATCTCGCCGTCCGAGAGCCACGGATCCGTCCTCATCGATTCGGCGTCGTCGCCGTTCGTCGTCGATATCGGCCGCGCGTACGCGCACTTCGTGTCGGTGTTGTAGTTGCTGCAGCCGATGAAACCGCCGTTTTTGGACAGTTTCAAACCTAAACGGCCGTCCACGCACGCGGGGCATCTTCTCGACGCTCGCAGCGTCGCGGGGTCGTAGTCTGGGGACTTCCACGCGTCGCCGGCGCGCTTGGGCGCAGCCGCGTCGCCCTCCGATCGCGGCGGCTCCGCCGTCGCCGCGATCGCGTCCAAGCGCGCCTTCGTCTCGCTCTCGTCGTCCCCGAAGAAATGCGCGCCGAGCGTCGCGTCGAGCACGTCCACCACGAGCGACGTGCGAATGTTCTGCAACCCCTGAACGTCGCCGTGGAACGGCTTCCAAAACTTCGACATGACGTCCTTCCACTCCGCGTCCCCGGACGCGATGTCGTCGAGCTTATCCTCCAAACCCGCGGTAAAGCCGTAGTCCACGTACTCGTCGAAGAAGTGCGTCAGGAAAGAGCTCACCATCCGCCCGCGCGTCTCCGGGATCAGCGGCCCTTTCCCGCCGCCGCCGACGACGTACCCTCTCTTCAACATCACCTTTACTATCGACGCGTACGTCGAAGGCCTGCCGATGCCCTTCTCTTCCATCGCTCGCACGAGCGCGCCCTCGGTGTATCTCGCGGGAGGTTGCGTCCAGTGCTGCAGCGCGGTTATCCCCGCGGACGTGTCCACGGAAGACAGCGTCTCGGAGACGTCGACGGCGTCCTCGTCGTCGGCTTGGTCGGATTTTTTTTTCGCGAGCCCGCCTCGCTTCGCGTCCTTGTCGCGCTCGATCACGCGCACGGACTGCGGCGCGCGCAGGTTGATCGTATCCCCGGGCTTGAGCTCCGGGAGCCACGCGTCGCGCTTGTCGCGGTCGTCGTCGCCGGACGTTCGACCGCCGTGGGCGTACGCGGCTAGGAACCCGGAGAACAGCAGACGCGACCCGTTCGCTTTCAACGCGAGCTCGCACCCTTCGGACGCGGACTTGACCTCCGCGGCGATGCGTCTCGTGACCGCGCGCGACATCTGCGACGCCATCGTGCGGCTCCATATGAGCTTATACAGCCTCGCTTCGTCGGAGTTGGCGCCGAGACGCGCGCTGACGGCGTTCGGGAGGAGCTCCGCGCGGATCGGACGAATCGCCTCGTGCGCCTCTTGCGCGTTTTTTTGCGTCTTTTTGTACGCGTTCGGCGTCGCCGGCACGTAGCTCGCGCCAAACTCCTCCGTCGCGACCGCGCGTATCGCCTTCACCGCGTCCGGACCGACGTGCAACCCGTCCGTTCGCATGTACGTGATCAACCCTTCCCCGAACCCTTTCCCCTCGTATAGTTTCTGCGCCGCGCTCATCGTCCGCGCGGACCCGAACCCGAGCTTCGCGTTGGCCTCTTGCTGCAGCGTCGACGTCGTAAACGGCGGCTTGGGTTTCGTCGTCGCCTCCTTCTCTTCCACGGTGGCGACGTACAGCGTGTCCTTCGCGGCGAGGATCTCGTTGGAGACCGCCTCCGCGATCTGTTTCGAATTCACCGCGCCCTTCGCGAGCCGCGCGCCGCTCGCGTCGCGGTGCAGTTCGGCGACGAATCGTCCGGACGCGTCTCCGTCGGATTTTTTCACGCCGCTCGCGCGTTCCAGCCCCGCGACCACGCTCCAGTACTCCTCCTTGACGTGCCGCTCGATCGACATCTCGCGCTCGCATATCAACCGCAGCGCCGCGGACTGCACGCGCCCCGCGGAGAGCCTCTCCGACGAAGGGATCTTCCGCCACAGCACCCCGGAGAGCTTGAACCCGAAGAGGTAGTCCAGAGCGCGTCGCGCCAGGTAGGCGTGCACGAGCTCGACGCTTATCTCCCTCGGTTCTTTAAACGCCTTCACGACCGCGTCTCTCGTGACTTCCGTGAACGTGACGCGAGATATCGCCGTCGGCGCGTCTTTCTTCTTTCGCGACCCGCGCTCTTTGAGCAGCTCGCTGATGTGCCACGCGATGGCTTCGCCTTCTCTGTCCGGGTCCGTCGCGAGCACGACGCCGCCGCCGCATCGCTCCGCGCTCTCCACGATGCTCTTCACGACGCCGCTCTTTCCTTGCAGAGACCATCGCATCGCGAACCCGTCGTCCGGAAGGACGCTGCCCTGCTTCTCCACGAGATCGCGCACGTGCCCGTAGGACGCGAGCACCTGGTACGACTGTCCCAAGTACTTTTGCACGGACGTCGCCTTGGCGGGGGACTCGACGATCACGAGCGTCCGCTCCTTCGCCCCGCCGTCCGCCGCCGCGAGGCGCTCCTCCGCGGCCGCGGACGCCGCCGGCGAACTCTTCGAGACGACGCGCGTCGACGAGCGCGCGGCGGAGAACGCGCTGCCGCGCTCGCGGCTCGCGGACGCGCGCGCGGCCGTCGCCCTCGAGCGCGGGGGCTGCCGAGGGCGCGCGCCGTCCTCCGCGCGCGCGGACGCGCCCGACGCGAACGAACGCCATCGCGGCGCGGAGACGGACGCGCCCGTCGGGAAGAAGGAGGACGCGAGGTGGAGCGGACGCGGCGTCGCGACGACTCGGCGCGAGGCGAGGAGCCGCCGCAGGCCCGAGCGCATCGCGACCGAGGAGGATGAAAATCCCGCCCCGCGCTCGCCGCCGACGCGCGAACCCGCCGCGCCGTCACCCGCGAACGACGCGCTCGCGAGGGCCCCGACGACGCGCATGCACGAGCGGACGAGAGACGCGACCCGACCCGCCGGCGGGCGCGACGTATCCTGCGGCGCGCAGAGCGCGTGTGACGAAGCGAGTGTGCAATTTAATTTAACACCAAACTCGCTGCCAGCTTGCGTCGTAGACTGAAGTCCAGACCACAACCGCGACGGCTGGCTACGACGCTACACGATGTGCTCGAAATGCTACGCTGCTAACACACGCCGCGAAGAACGCGCCAACCCCCCCCGCGCGACCCATCGCGTCACTTCAACCGCTTTCTCTTCCACTTGAACTGCGCGGGCGCCTTCTTCAAGTGCGCGAGCCCCGGCAAGGCGTCCTCCTCGTCCTTTTCGCGTTTGATTTTCCGCTTGTGCCCGCGCGCGCTCTGGACCTCCTTCTGGTACGCCATCTCCGAGGTCATCATCTTCAGCTTCGCGGCTCGGCTCTCGCGCTCTTTCAGGAGCTGGTACGCGACTCGGCGTTTCTTCTCCAGCCGTTTCTTCAAGCGCGGGTCGAGCTCTTTCGTCTCCGCCGACGCGGCGTCGTCGTCGTCGCCGGCGCCGCCCCTCGCGAGATCGCGACGTAATCCCAGCCCCAGACGCATCTTCCGTCTCGCCGCGGCCTTATCCTCCGCGGCGCTCGCGGGTCCGGGCGTCGCGTCGTCGTCGTCGTCGTCGTCGTCGTCGCGCGCGACCGCGGCGCCGCGCGTTCTCGCCCTCCCGCCGCCGCCGTCGTCGTCGTCGTCGTCGTCGTCGTCGTCGTCGCTCCCGAATTTCACGTGCGTCCGGCGTTTCCTCGCGCCTCCTCCGCCCCCCGCGCCGCGCTCGTCGTCGCTCCCCCACCCGCGCGTCATCTCGTCGTCGCTCTCGTCCTCCTCCGCGAGCCCGTCCGCGCCGACGAGGTGCAACGTCGCCCTGAGTTTCTCCGCTTTTTTCGCCTCCATGGACGCCTTCAGCCCGACGTACTTGACGTCCTGCGTCTTCATCAGACGGAGCTCCTCCGCGGTGTACTTGTTGCTCTCGTCCCCGCGCGCCTGATGCACGCCGTCTTTCGTGCGCTGCTTCTCCATGCCGAAGTAGAACTCGTCCGGGTTTCGATACGCGGCTTTCGTCTTCAGGACTTTGATGGCGTCCTCCTTCTTGTGAAAGTCGCGCGCGCGGAGGACGTAATCTTTCTTCTTCTCGAGGAGGCCGAGCCGCGCGCGCGCCGCGGGCTGCGACCGCTCTTTGTGCGTCTTGCGCTTGACGGCATTGCGCAAGGACGACATGACGCGCGCGGGGGGGGGGTCGGGCGTCGGAAAGACGCGAGTCCGAGCTTCCGCGCGCTCGATGTTAATGGCGGCGGCGGGGATTCTCCGAGACCTCGGAAGCGCCCGAAACTTCAGGTGAACTTCAAAAAGTTCCGCTCGCGCTCCGCCGTGACGAGTCCGGCGCGCGCGAGGCGCCGCCACCCCGAGGACGATGGCGCGGCGCGACGCCGCGTCGGACGACGCCGACGCCGACGCCGCCGACGACGACGCGATGGACGTCTCCGACTTCGCGCGCGGCGGCGCGAAGGGCAAGCACGCGTCGACGTCCGCCTCCTCGCACCCGCATCATCTTAATCACGCCACCCCCGACGAGACGCGCAGGTCGCTGCGCTCGCACCGGAAGCACGGCGGCTCCGCGTCCGCGGAGGAGATCGTCGGCGTCTCGCGCCCGGCGTCGCCCGCGATCGACGCGGTCGTCCTCCGAAGGATCGAGCAGGACGTGAACAAGCTCGTGCGACGACGCGCGGAGCGCGCGAGATCGAGAGCGCGAACGCGAAAGCGCGACTCGAAGCACGAGGACATCCCTCTCGAGGCGGAGGCGCGAGGGACCGTGGTCCACACGCCGATGATCGCGACGGGCGGCGGCGGGCGGAAAGGCTCGTTCGCGTCCGTGGCGTACGCAGACGAGGAGGAGGAGGAGGAGGAGGAGGAGGAGGACGGCGGGACCAGCGCGAGCGCGTTCACGTCGCCGCCGGGATCGATCGCCGGGTCCGTCGCGTCCGAGCGCGAACGCGCGACGACGCCCGCGGGCGCGGGGGGCGCCGCGTTGCCCCCGCGCGCGCCGCCGCCGCCGCCGCCGACGCACCCGGCGCAGGGTCAAGGGCAGGGCGTGACCCCCGACTCGTTGCGATACATGGAGGTCATGTCGCGGTACCTCTCCACGCGCGGCGTGCACGGGTCGCTCCTGGACGAACTCCGAGAGGAGAAGAGCGCGCTGACGCGGTTAGGCGCGTTCTATCTTACTCTGGTTCCCATACGACCCCGTTCGCGTGGTGAACGCCGTTTCTTAAGGACTTAATCTCCCGGCGCGTCTCTCCGCTCAACCCTCGCTGTCAATCCCCGCCATCGACGCCTTTCGACTCCATCTGACGCCTTTCAACTCCACCCCGACGTCGCTTCGCGCGGACCCTCGACCCTCAGCGGAGGACGCGGAGGACGCCGCCGCCGCGGACGCGCTCGGGATGTTGACGACGCCGATTAAGACGAGACCGAGCGCGCCGCGCGACGAGGCGTCGTCGACGCCGGCGCGGCGGCCGGCGAGGACGCCGAAGACGCCGACGACGCTGTCCCCCGCGGCGACGCCGTTTCTCTCGTCGTCCGCGAAGAGACGCGGCGACGACGGCGGCGGCGGCGGCGCGACGGCGTTCGACGCGAACGCGACCACCCCGGAGGACGTCACCGACTCGCTCACGCGGTCGATCGCGAGCATGAAACGAAGCGCGTCGGTGCCGAACTCGAGCAAGAACGTGTTCGGCACCGCGCTCGTCGCGTCGGACGACGACGACGACGACGACGACGACGACGACGACGACGGCGGCGGCGCGTTCAGCCGTCGAATCAGCGCGGAGTGGACCGAGGCCGCGCTCGCGAGGGAAAGAGAGCTCGGGAACGTCACGCCGCCGCCCGGGAGCGCGTCCACGCCCGAGGGCTACGCGCGCGTCGCCGCGAGGAACGCGGGGACGTCCCTGAGACGCGCGCTCGAGCGCCCCGCGGAGTACGTCGGAGAGCGGACGTCGTCGACGCTCGGCGATCCGCAACGCGCGGCGGCGGATTTAACCCACGAGCTCGAGACCGCGCTCGGGTCGTGCAAGCGCGCGGTGGACGATCTCGCCCGCGGCGGGCTCGACGCGGACGCCGCCGCCGCGGTCGTGACGCACGGCCGTCTGTCGTCCGTCCTCCTCGAGGAGGTCACCGTGGGCGCGGCGCGCGCGCGAAACGCGCTCGTGAACCTCACCGCCGCGATCAGGTGCGTTTCTCAACTAACCCTCGGTTTCAACATTCATTTGATCGCGTTGGTCCCTTTCAACTGACCGACAACCTTTACAACTACTTTGCCGCGTCAGAGTCGCGTCGGAAACCGAAGCCGCCGCGGAGGAGGCGGCCGAGGAAGCGCACGCGGCGGCGCTCGTGGAGGAGACGGAAGCGTCCGCGATCGAGCTGTTCGCCGCGGAGCACGTCGCGGAGGAAGAGGCGGCGAACACCGCGGCGGCGCTCGTGCGGGCGGCGCACGCGGGCGCGTGGATCGCGCAGCACCTGAGCGTGTACTCGCGGTGGGCGAAACGCGTCGCGTCGTGGGCGGGGAAGCCGCCGCCGCCGCCGCCGACGACGCGTCCCGGAACGCCGCGGGCGGAGAGCGTCGAGACGACGGAGAGGGAGCGCGCGGCGCGGAAGGCGTGGGACGAGACCGGCGGCGGGGGGGGGAGGGAGACGGCGGCGGAGTCGCTTCGAGCCGCGGACGAGACGTACACGCGAGCGATTCACGGCGTCGTGTGCGCGTGGAGCTCGTACATCAGCGCCGCCGCCGCCGCCGCGCCCGGCGGCGAGGGCGGCGAGGACGCCGAGAGCGGGTCCGATTCGAGCGAGGACGAGGACGGAGGGCGGACGCGCTCGGGGGGAAGGCGGCGGCACGATTTCGTGGAGCGCGCGCGGACGTTTCACGCGCGTCGGTCGTTCCTTCGGTCGCTCTGGACGCAAGCGTTCATCGCGCAGTATTGCGTGCAGGGCGCGTTTACCGCGATGCACACCGCGCGCATAAGCCGCAGCTTCACCGAGCACGACTTCCAGGAGCTCATGCGCGCGGTGAAGAGAGTCGTCGCGGTCGCGACGACGGTCGAGTCGCAGCTCCAACGCATGGGCGCCGGCGAGAAGTACGTCGAACGCGACGGCGCGAGAGGAGGGGTCTTCACGCGCGAGTCCACGCCGTTCCCGGAGAACCGCGGCGGCGGCGGCAGCTTGAGCCGCCAGAGCAGCGTGGACGCGGCGGCGGCGCTAGGGGTCTTCGGGTCCCCGCAGAGAGCTGCGGCGGCCGCGACGGCGTCGCCGCCGAGGGAGGCGCCGCCGCCGCGCGCGGCGCTTCCGCCGCCGCCGCCGCAACCGCAGCCGTCCAACGACGACGCGGTCGCGTCCATGGACTTCATCGACGCGTTGTGGCAGTCCGTCTCGCAGGTCAAGACGTTGAAGTACGAAAAGGCGATTAAAATCGGCCGAGGCGGGTTCTCCACGGTGCTTCGAGCGTCGTGGCGCGGCAGCGTCGTCGCCGTCAAGGTTTTAGACCCGAAGAAAATCAACGGCGACGTCGTGGACGCGATACGACACGAAGTGACGGTCATGACCGCGAACCGGCACCCGCACATCGTCACCGTGCTCGCCGCGTGCGTGCAGCTCCCGGACGCGGCGATCATCATGGAACACTGCGCGAACGGCTCGCTCGCGGACGTTTTAGCGAAAGCCCGAGGGAAGCCGACGTCGTTGTGCTGGCGCGTCCGACTTTTGATGGCGTCCGACGCCGCGTGCGGACTCGCGTACTTGCACTCGTCGAACAACCAGATCGCGCACCGGGATCTGAACACGCAGAACCTCCTCGTGACCGGGGACATGCGCGTCAAGATCGCGGACTTCGGTCTGAGCCGCCTCGTCAGAGGCACGCGCGCGAATCGCGACGACGACGACGACGACGACGACGACGACGTGGGTGACGCGGCGCGAAGAAAAGACGAGAAGGACGCCGACGCCAGGACGAGAGAGGCGATGCGCGACGGCCTTCGAAACTGCCTCTTCCACGCTCCGGAGGTCATCGCGTCCGCAGACGCGACCGTTACGACCGTCACGACCGCGACGACGGAAGAGACAGAGTACGACTTCGGCACGCGCGCGGACGTGTTCTCTTTCGGCGTCGTCCTGTGGTGCCTCGCGACGCTCGAGCCGCCGTGGGAATCGATCCAGCGCGCGCACGACGACGCGCCGAGCGAGACGATCCGATTCCTCGGCGTCATGCGCGACGTCGCGTCGCGAGTCGCGCGCGGCGAGCGACTTCCACTTCCCGGCGTGCCCGGCGTGCCCGGCGCGACCGGCGCGATCGGAGCGTCGTCGTCGTCGTCGTTCGAATTTGAATCGACGGGCGACGGCTCCGCGCGCTTAGGTCCGTCGTGGACGCCGGCTTTCGCGGGGGAGCGCGCGCTCGCGGCGCTCGTCGCGCGGTGTTTCCGCGGCGACCCCGCGACGCGGCCGACGATGACGAAGACGCTCGCGGCGCTGAGGAAGCTCAGGAGGGAGGAGACGGAGCGGGAGTTCGCGGAGGCGCCGCCGCCGGAGGCGTGGAAGGGGTTCATGCCCGCGGGAATGCCGGGGATGCGGCACCTGCGGATCGACGGCGCCGCGGCGGCGGCGGAGGGGGGGGTCGGGGAAAAAAAACCCGGCGGCGGCGGCGGCGGCGGCGGCGGCGGCGCTTCTGGGACGGGCGCGTTCACGACGCGCGAGCTGCGTCGCGTCGCGCTCGGCGCTTCCGCGGTGGGTTTGGTGTTAGGGATCGGCGTCGCGCGCGCGCTGGGACGCCGCCGCTGACGCGAATAGATACAACTTCACGAGACGGCGTTGAAGGTAGTCTAGACAAAGATACGTAGAAATCCTTTCAAAGATAATTGAACCAGAAGTTTTCCGGTTTCAAGTATTCTTTCCCGGTTTCAAGCTTCGCGAATTTTGACCGATGGGCGACGGTTTAGGGTTTGGGTGTTACAACGAGTTGTTACAGCAACGTACACGTCCGATAAGAACGTTCGCGTGCGACCTTTCCCGAGGGAGCGCGCGCTCCTCTCATCACACGCGATCGCGCGTCGACGCTCGCGTCATCATGCCACGATCACGCGCGCTCCTCGCGTGCGTAATCCTCGCCGCGTGCGCGACGCTCTCGTCCGCGACGGACGCGCGCGTCGCGCTCGGGCAAGACGCCGCGCCCGCGCCCGCGCCCGGTGCCCCGATCGAGGCGCCCGCGCCCGCGCCCGCGCCCGATGCC
>MDSW01155333.1_pt1 | contig 11312 bp, 9 predicted proteins | sample 811171 | NCBI WGS metagenome assembly MDSW01 (sample SAMN05326641, study PRJNA326480) | marine metagenome | isolation source: seawater | place: Atlantic Ocean: North West | collected 2012
CAGGATTGCCGGCAGCCGGGTGACCGATAACAGCGATGACTTCCTGCAGGGCCGGATTTATCATGGCATTCAGTACCGTACTTTCTTTCACTGAATGATTAACAAAACGTGTGTGCTCGAAACCAATGACGGCTCGATCAAAATAGTATTCACGTTATACAGGCTGCCCAATCACCGCTACAAATCGTGGATCATCACGAATCGGATCAAAGTCACTTTCGCAACTTGTCAGCGACCTGAAACGGTCGTCTGAGGTAATCGCCTTGGTGAGATATTCAATTGCAGCAGGGACATTTCCGGCTAGGGAGTGGTAGCAGGAGAGGTTATACGCAAGAATTGGGTCATCACCACAAATATCGATACCCTGGGTCAGTATGGTAATTGCCTCTTGGAGTTTTCCCAAACGCTTTAAGCACCATCCGAAACCGAGCCAACTCGTCACAGACTGGGGGGTGTTGGCAACGGCACGCTGAAAGTAGGGTAGGGCATCTGAAAACTGACCGAGCGCTCGAAGTGCCTCGGCTCGCAATACGATGGCATTGCCATTTGATCGTTCTATCTCAGAGAGTTTGTCTAGCAACTGAATAGCAGTGCGTAGAAGCTTTTGAGCCGGTTTTGAAATTTCTTGGTCAGGTGTCATGTTGAACTCCGCAAGTTCAATGTAGCCAGACGCCTGTCTCAGCAAGGCAGAATGCCGTACGTTTTTAAGCGAAATCATGTTTTCGAGAGATAAGGACATCTCAGAACCTCGAATCGAGCGAGTCACTAACCCATTCATTTTAGAAACCAAGGAAGTTTTACGGAGAGAAAGCGTCCTGTTTTTACGGCATGGAGCGTAAGAAAGTTCGGTTTTCATTCGAAAACAGCCCTGAATACAGGCTGTGTGAACGCCAGGCCGATTTTTGGTACGGATTTGGCGGGAACGTGACACTTATTAAAAGTAGCGGAACGAATTGGCGGACTCAGCATTCCTGCGGTGTTGTGCTGAACTGCGTGCATGCTAGTTCATGGATTTGAGGAATTACAAATGCGACTGACTGTCAGAACTCTGTTGGCGTGGCGAGATCGCGTGCTTTCTAAAGAGGACCAACGTGATTTAGACGAAAAAGTTTTATCTCACGATGCTGCTCAAGAAATTGAGCAGCGGATTGAGCGAGTGCTTGGAAATCTTGACCTACCATCGCCGCGAGTGGATGCTGCAGGCTTATCTGCCAGCGCAAATAGTATGGCTGAATTTCTCGATAATGCATTGCCCGAAGAATGCCTTGGTTCCTTTGAGTCAAATTGCATCGAGTCTGACGTTCAGTTATGCGAAGCAGCTGAGTGCCATCAGTTTCTTTCGGAAATGCTTGGGCAGCATGAGTTGATGGCAGAACTAACAGATGAAGAAAGTCACAAACTGGTTGAGTTGACATCAAGAAAGGCTTCTTTGTTAACGGCCCAAGTGGGCCATTCGGCAGACATGGAAAATGCGCGTGCTATTCGAGCCGAGCTTGATACTCTAGCCCTTGATTCCCGTGCCGAAGATTCAGCAGATGTCGTAGCTGAGTCTAGAAAGAAGCAGCTTTTTGCCCCACTTGCTATTGTCGTGGCAATAGTGCTGCTCCTTCTTCTTATGAGTGCGTTTGGAGTCCAACTACTTCGCACATTTGGTCGCACCCAAGTTCAGCAGCAAGCAGCCCAGTTACCAGTGCCTTCTGATCTTGTGTTTGAAAATAATGATGCGAAACCCAAAACGGAACAAAGCCAGATTCAACCCACTCTTGGAACAGAAGGGTCTGAAGAGGGATTGCCCGAAAAGGAATCTGACGAATCATCGCGAGTTGTTGATGGTGGGGCAAAGCCACTAGCAACTCAGGTTGTGTCATCTCAGATAGGTGCCCCGTCAGTTCCTGTTCAGGCAGAGTCTCCTTCCTCGGAGGCTGATACACCAAACCCAACAATGGTAGGCAACACAACGGTGCCTCAGGGCACCGCCATGGCTATTGGTTCATCTTTGTCCCCAGCGTCTACCGGTCCACCTCCGCCGTCAACAACAACTACTACGAATACAAACACACTGCAAAAAAATGTGCCCGTGCTAGGTCCAGACGAACCGATCCTTGGTTTTGTGGAAAGTGACGCGAATATTGGGTGGGGTGTTGTTCTTCATCGAAATCGCGAAGCTGATCGAAGGGAATTGGATGGCTGGCAAGCCTTGCCGACGGAAGCAGCGATTGGGCCTTATGCGGAGATTCAGGTGCCGCCCGGGCTCAGCCCTGTCCTCGATGTGGGTGGCGTTACAGTTCGTATGAAACCTCGAACACACGCCATTTTTAAACTCGATAGTCTTCAGAAACCACGGATCGAACTTTTATCTGGAAGTATTGTGATTCGGTCTGCAGATGACACAGCTCAAATGGGTATCGCTGCTGGTGGCCTCAATGGGATTATTTTGTCAGGTCTCATGGGGAGTGTTGCGATTGACGTTTCTAAAAGCCCTCCTGATGTATTGGCAGCAAGGCAAACTCGGCAGAGTCAGATTGCCAGAGTATGTGCCTTGGAAAAGCCGGTTGAGTGGAAGCAGACGCAGCCTGGAGGGCTTCCTGTAGCAAGACCACTTCGTGGAATTTCAGAGGCATTCCAATTGTCGCCTCAAGAGATTCTTGAATGGTCTGAAGCGAGTCCACTGGAGGCAAGCCTTTATACCGTAGACTCTCTCCCAACGTGGGCGGTGTCGTCGCGATCACTTTCCAGATTGAAGAAGTCGGCAAGTGAGTCACTTGCTGAAGCAATCACACGTCCTGAACCGTTACTGAAATCACTTATCGAGTTGTCTGATGATTCTCGAATTGAGAACCGTATGATTGCCGTGGAAACACTTGCACTTCTTGGTTGGTACGATCAACTTGTGGAGTTGTTGGCTTCGGTACCACGACCTGGTCCGGGGCCATCCGCTGAAATGTGGAAGCAACTTGAGGGACAATCAGTTCCTCCTGCCCTTGCAGATGTTACGCAGGCGTTCGCGTTAAAAAAGTCATTGCGGGATCATGTCCGTCCAGGGCAGGGAGAAATTCTTGTAGGTCTTGCTGCACGTTCACTCCTTTCAGATGCACAGGAGGCAAGGACACCAAAACTCATTAGCTTGCTCGCGGATGAAAATATTATCTTTCGCAGATATGCAATTCAGTGGTTGCGCGAACTCTACGAAGAGTCGCCATCGGATATGGCAAAATATCGCGCGGATTGGAGTGAAAAGCAATTGGTGGAGGGTGCTGATTTTTGGCGAAAGAGATACGACCAAGGGCTTCTCAGGCCGCGGACTCCTTGATGTCTCAAGGGCTGACGTTGGCTGGATTCCTCTTTTCAACCCGAGAAACAGCATACGTTTGTTCCCCTTCGTCAGCTTGTTTATGATCAATTAGTTATTACGAAAAGAATTTCGGCAAAATCAGACTGTGTCTAACTCGGCATCTTCTATTTTGATCGGATGACAAGTGAGAAATCTCGGCTTGTAGAAGTGTTAGCCTGCATCGGCCTTGGCTATTGCAGAGTTAGTTTGGCCAACATGTTCTGGTGGGCATTCGAACTTTGTTCGTAATGGTTTGGGTGCTGGTCAGAAAGGATTGATACATGCAGATAAACGTTTCCGCTCGACACGGGCATCTTAGCGCTGCTTCGCAGTCCAAAATTTCTGCAAAGGTATCACGCCTAAAGAGATATTTCGATCGTATTACCGCGTTGGATGTGACTGTGGATCTCGCTAATACATCCCTTCCAGCTGTCGAAATTATTGCGTCGGCGGAGCATTTTCATGATCTTGTTAGTCATGAAACTGCGCCCAATCTCTGGCGGAGTATCGATGGCGCAGTTCAAAAACTTGAGCAGCAATTGCGGAAGCATAAAGAAAAAGTACGAGATCATAAAAATGTCGAGACAGTCCGAAGAAGTTAATCTCATCGGAGTAGATACAAAACAACTATGAAATTTTCAGATTTTGTTTCAGTTGAGGCCATTCGTCCAAGTGTGGTTGCAAACTCGAAAGAGGGCGTTATTCGTGAGATGACGCAGTCGCTTGTTGATGCGGAGAAGATTGCTGTAAGTGAAATGGACAGCATCGTGAAGGCTATCATGAAGCGAGAAGACCTTGGAAGTACAGGCATAGGGCGTGGAGTTGCGGTGCCGCACACGAAACACCCAAGTGTTAGTCGCCTTGTTGGGACGGTTGCAATTAGTGAACAAGGCGTTGATTTTGAAAGCCTGGACGGAGAGCCTGTGCAGCTGTTTTTTCTCCTTGTTTCACCCCCAGATCGACCTGGAGATCACTTGCGAGCCTTGGAGAATATTTCAAGACAGTTGCGAGACGATGCTTTCTGTAAAACATTAAAAGAGGCGGGTGGGCCTCAAGAAGTCTGGCGACTCCTCGAGGACGCTGACGCTCAAAGTATCGCTTCGTAATTTTCGGAGAGTCAGGGGATCAAGTCACTAGATGGCTATAAAGCTAATGGCAATAAATCAAACCGAGAATTCGATGCACGAGACCCATTCACGCGAAGTCGTCGTGGCGAATGAGCAGGGGCTGCATGCCCGGCCAGCTGATCTGGTGGCGAGAGAAGCACAGCGTTGGGAATCACGTATTGAGTTTGTCGGAAAAGCTCAGCGGGTCGATGGGAAAAGTATTCTCGATCTTCTGACTCTTGCTGCTGAAGAAGGCACCCACCTAGTTGTGGAAGCAACTGGTCCAGATGCCTCTGAGGCACTTGATGCCATAGGAAGCCTCTTCGAACAGAGATTTTCTCCGAATGAAGAAAACACAAGAACACACATGAATAAAACGAAACAGGAAAAAAAAATTTCCAGCGATTCGGCTGGAATAAATACGGCAGCCCGCGAGGGTGCCACCGGAAGGAATACAAACAGTTGACCAGATGTCGGCATTCGCAGGCTTCTTGTCATACATGGTTTTTATTTACCTGCGGGTAGGTAGACACTGACAAAAATAAACAACAAAAGGAGACGCGCGAAGCGAGGCGCCCGGAACGTAGGATGTTGATCATTGGCTGAAGCGAAAGTTGTCGCTAACCGATCTCCCTGCAAAACGGATGTCGCCTTGATCGCCGGCGCCCATGCTAAAACTACAAGGTATTGCGGTCTCGTCGGGTGTGACAATCGGCGAGGCACTTGTTCTCGACAGCGAAGGCTTTCGGATTCCGAGGCGTTTCGTGGCACGAAGTGCTGTTGATACAGAACTTCAGCGGCTGTCGAATGCGATTGCTGAATCAACGGCTGAAATCAAGAAGAACCGTGATGCAGTTCGTGGGGAACTCGGTGAGCAGTATGCCGCGATTTTCGACGCCCATCTTGCAATGCTTCATGATCAACGGCTGCAAGAAGAGTTGACAAGTGCGGTACGAGAACGCAATTGGTGGCCAGAATATGCGGTGAGCCGAACGCTTCGGCGATATGCTAAGGTTTTTCAGAACCTTGATAATCATATCGCACAGCGGGCACACGATATCTATGACATTGAAAAGAGTCTTCTGCGAAACCTCCTAGGGCAACGCAGGGAGACACTTGCGGCGATTTCGGAGCCAGTTGTGATACTGGCCCATAATCTGACGCCGAGTGAAACAGCAAATCTGGATCGACGTTTTGTAAAAGGTTTTGCAACAGAACTTGGTGGGCCAGGGAGTCATACGGCGATTGTTGCAGAAGGGCTCGAGATACCCGCCGTTGTTGGAATTGGTCCTTTCTTGGCAGATGTTTCCGGTGGTGAGCCGGTCATTCTTGATGGCAATCAAGGCGTAGTCATTCTTCAGCCAGATGAAGAAACCATAGCCCGATACAGGCTTGAAGCTGAAGTTGCGGAAACAGTTGCTGCGTCCCTCGGGCAGTTGCGAGACTTGCCGGCAGAGACGACCGATGGTGTGAGAATACAAATTCGAGGAAATATTGAGTTTCCTGAAGAAGTTGAACAGTGCATGCGACGAGGTAGTGATGGCATCGGGCTTTATCGCACCGAATTTCTCTATCTCACAAGTCAGCACGAGCCAAGTGAAGAAGACCATTATCGTGCGTACCGCAAGGTCATCGACGCGATCGACGGAAAGCCGATGGTGGTCCGGACGTTGGATTTAGGCTCCGACAAGATGCTTACCGAGAAAAGTCCGGAGGAGGAGCGAAATCCATGCTTGGGCCTGCGCAGTATTCGCCTTTCCTTGCGGCAGTTGCCGATGTTTCGTACTCAGTTGCGTGCCATTCTTCGAGCGAGTGCACACGGTGATGTCCGAGTGATGTTTCCATTGGTCTCGACAATCCTTGAGTTGCGTCAGGCACGAATGGTCTTGGCTGATGTGATGGAGGATCTTGCTGAGCACGATATTGATTTCAATCCAAAATTAAAAATTGGAATAATGGTTGAGACACCTGCTGCCGCAATGATGCTCGATGCATTCATTGAGGAGGTGGACTTTGTCTCTGTTGGAACAAACGACCTCATCCAGTACACGCTGGCTGTTGATCGTGGAAATAAGGATGTAGCAGATCTCTATAGTGCGTGTGATCCAGCAGTTATCAGATTGTTAAAGAGATCTCTTGATATCGCGGACGATGCTGGAGTGTCGGCAAGTGTCTGTGGTCAGATGAGTGGAAGTGTCATGTACACCCAGTTATTGCTCGGCCTTGGGCTTCGCGAACTGAGTGTGCCTGCTGCAGCCATACCAGAAATTAAACAGGCGGTTCGAAGCGTATCGATCGCCGATTGTCAGGCTGTTGCAAAACGGGTGCTTGAAATGAACAGCGCTCGTGACGTAAAAGCCTTTTTGCGTGATCAAAAACGACGGCTTCTAGCGGAGACTGTCGCGTGATGCATGTGCTGCCCCACGGGTGGCGGATCAATAGAAAGAAAGAACTATTATGAAGCAGGAAATGCTGATTAATGTGACGCAGGCTGAAGAATGCCGCATCGCAATTATTGAGGAGGGTGTACTGGAGGAACTTTATGTTGAACGAACAAGCCAGGAAAACCTTGTTGGCAATATCTATAAGGGACGAGTTGTTAACATAGAGCCGTCCATTCAGGCCGCCTTTGTTGATTTCGGTGTTGGGCGGAATGGATTTCTCCATATCAGTGATATTGAGCCCCAGTACTATCGTCAGGGTGGTCTTGACCCCGACAAGGCTTTTGAATTGACCGATCCGGCAAAAGCTCCTTCCGAAGGATCAAATAACGGAGGAAGGCCTTCAGATCGACGTCGAAAGCCACGGATTGGTGATCGTCCTCGTATCAAGCCACCGATACAAGACGTTCTGAAACGGGGTGACGAATTATTGGTACAGGTCATCAAAGAGGGCTTTGGTACGAAAGGGCCCACTCTATCAACCTATATCTCCATTCCTGGCCGGTACCTGGTCCTTATGCCGCCGCTTGGCCGAGTTGGAGTCTCAAAAAAGATTGATAATGAAAAAGAACGGCGAGTGCTTCGAGGGATTATGAATGCGCTTAAGCCGCCCAAGGGAGTCGGCTTTGTCGTACGAACAGCCGGTACTGAGCGAACCAAGTCAGAGATGGCTCGTGACATGGCCTATCTACTGCGGCTTTGGAAGAGCATTGTCAAACGGATGAGGAAATATTCTGCCCCAATCGATATCTATCAGGAAAGTGACATGATTATTCGGACAATCCGAGACATGTTCACCGAAGATGTGGGAAGGATTCTTATTGATGATCGTGCTGCATATGAACGAGCAAAAGAGTTCCTCGAGTTGGTTATGCCTAAGTACGCCAGCCGGTTGCAGTTTTATGACGGTAAAGAACCATTGTTTTATCGTTATCGACTTGAAGAAGAGATTAGCCGAATTCATCAGCACAAAGTTCCGCTTAAAGGAGGCGGGTCGATTGTAATCGATACGACCGAAGCGCTTGTTGCTATTGATGTCAACTCAGGAAGTTTTCGTACAGAAAAGTCAGCAGAAGAAAACGCCTATCAAATGAATCTGATAGCAGCAAAAGAGATTGCTCGTCAGTTACGATTACGAGACCTCGGTGGCGTCATTGTGAATGACTTCATTGATATGCGGCGAGAAAAATATCGTCGTGGAGTTGAGAGGGCCTTGCATGATGCAATGAAGCGAGACAGAGCCCGTACAAAAGTCTTACGAACGAGTCCCTTTGGGCTGATAGAGATGACTCGGCAGCGAATCCGTCCGTCACTACGAAAGAGTGTTTTTCGAGATTGCCCCACGTGCTCGGGCACTGGAATGGCGAAGACCCCGGAAAGTGTGGCGATTGAGGTTATGCGAATGCTGCAACTATCGGTAACACGTGAGGATATTGCGCGTTTGACAATTACAGTGCATGATGAAGTGGCAACGTGGATAAACAACCGAAAGAGACGAGAGATTGCCCAGTTCGAAGATGTTTCTCGTGTAGAACTTCATATTGTGGGTCAGGACACTGCGTCCCCAGAACATCTGGCAATTGAAGCATGGGAAGCGAGTGGGCGAACGGTGCGGTTTCCATAAACTTCAGCAAAAAGTAGAGAAGAAAGTGTCAATCTCCCGTGCTTTTCGCAAGAGGCTGGATTTTTTCGCTCACGGATTACAATAAAAGGTTCCCGATCCGGGAATTGGTTTACATGAATTGAGGTTTTCTGATGGCTGCCGAAACAACATCGTCCGACACACCAACAACCGACACCATGGTTAGTGGTGGTCATCACTACTGCATCGTGTCAGATGGCGGGCGTCAGTACCGTGTCTCTGAGGGCCAAGAAATCGAAGTTGATTTTCGGCCAATTGACGCAGGGGCTGAACTCGTCTTTGACAAAGTGCTCGCAGTGGGTAAAGAAGGAAAACTCCAAATAGGGGCTCCGATCATTGACGGTGCCGTTGTCAAGGCAGAAGTTCTTGGCCTGTCTCAGGGTGAAAAAATCTACGTTCAGAAATTCCGCCGCAGAAAGAACTATCGTCGAAGAACCGGGCATCGGTCAGTGTCGACAAAAGTTCGAATCAACGAGATACCCTCTGTTGAGTAATTGATTCTTTATCTGAAAATGTCAAGAGTCTCTTCACGCCTCAAGCTCAATCTTGAGTTTTTCTGCGAATTTATTCAATGATTCCAGCAAGTGGGCCACCTCTTCGGCAGAGGCTGTCAATTTTTTTCACAACATCAGGGTCTTCCTCGACGGGTGGAGCGTGGTGCGGCTTGAGCCGAGCATCAATGACAAGTGGCCCTGCACAGCCCCAATGTTTTTGATGAATTATTTCTCGGACACCATGAACATCAATTGCCGGATTAGATCTGGTGAATGTGATCCACAGAAGATTTTCCAAAGTTGCCGCAGTGAATGCACTGTCGTCGGCAATTATAATGAGAGGCCATTTCAGCAAGTCATTTTGTTGATCGATCGCACGAGTAAATCGTTGTATCTCCTGAGTCCAATGAGCCTGCTTTGTTGTGTGCCAAATCGCATCCTCATTTGCCACATGCAGACAGGGTCGAGGTTCGATAGGTGGGCCGGTAACAGCAAGTACGCCGGGTATGCATGCAAACGGTTTCGAGAAACCCTCCGGAAGGTGAAGGTTGCCCGAGATTTCGTTTGGTAGTTCACGGACTGATTGCCCACGGGCAGCTACAACCAATTTAGAACCATTGTTCAATCCTTGGCCAGAGTAATCGAGCGTATCAATTGTTGTCTTGGTATGGAAATGACAGTCTCGTCTCCAATCCACTCGTTGTAGAAGATGGCTGAAAAACCTTTGTACATCGTGAGCATTCAGGTCAGGTGCATCCGCCTGATTAGCAATGAACAGATATTTCGCCAGAGAAAGCTGGCCCTGTCCAAGTATTGCTGAAGCCTGGGTGAGTAACTCAGCTGGTCGAGATGAATTTTTCCAGGGTAAATAACGTTCACTGCCAACAGCCAGAAGAAGTGGATGAACACCGGCCGCGTCTACGGCATGAATACTGGATATTCCTGGCAGTACAGTTGGAATAATAGGACCAGTGATTTCATGAACAAGCCACCCAAACATGGTGTCTTCCTGAGGCGGTCGTCCTACCACCGTGACAGGCCAGATTGCGTCCTCTCGCTGCCAGACATGGTCAACTCGCATGACGGGAAAATTATGCTGTCGAGAATAGTAACCGAGGTGGTCACCAAATGGACCTTCTGGCTTTGTTTTATCTGGGGCAATTGTCCCCTCAATAACGAAATCAGCATCTGCGTAAATAGAAGGGCGTCCCTTGCGGCGAATCATTGGTATGCGATGGCCTGCCAGAGCACCAGCAAACGTAAGTTCAGAAAGGCCTTCGGGTAACGGCATCATTGCAGAGACCGCCATGGAAGGAGTCCCTCCGACGAAGATCGCTATTTTAAGAGGCTCTGTTCGTGCAATAGCTGCGGCATGATGTACACCAATTCCTCTGTGTATCTGATAATGTACGCCAACTTCATTGTTCTCCTCGTAGCAATTACCACGCAACTGAACCCGATACATGCCCAGATTCGAGGTCTTCATTGAGGGTGCATCTGGATGCTCCGAATAGACAGCTGGCAGCGTAATGAATGGGCCGCCATCACCGGGCCAGCCGGTTACGCCCGGAAGGCTTGTAAGGGGAACGTCGCGATTGAGAACACTGCCTCCACGAACGTGCCGTGGAATCATGCTGAGGGCGTCAAGAGGGCTTCGCCAATATCGCAAGGGGTTTTGGACGGCAGCGGTTGGATCAATCTTCAGTTCAACCAGCCGCCGTACTCGATCAAGAGTATCAGAAAATAATCGTTCAACACGCTTCTGGGTGCCGTATAGATTAGAAAGTATTGGATGCTGGGTACCCAGAGCAGATGTGAAGAGAAGAGCCGGACCTCCTGCCCTGAAAAGTCGTCGTTGAATTTCAGCTATTTCAAGGTGTGGATCGATTGGGTAATCAATCTCAATGACCTCTCCTTCTCCCCGAAGAGTTTCGACGCATTGACGAAGTGTTCTAAATCCCATGCAATCCTCCTTAGGTATGGTAGCGTCGAATGCACTCGCGGTTGTTAAAATCTGTTGAGATGGTGGTTGTCGCCATGATCCGCACAGCTGCATGGTAAAGATAAGGCCTTGAATATGCCCGATTTATTTAGTGCTACGCGAAAGGAAAACGTTGAGCAGGTGGCTCCTCTGGCGGCTCGAATGAGGCCCAGGAGGTTAGCCGATTATGTTGGGCAGTTGCAGATCATTGGCCCGGGGAAGCTTTTAAGGCGATTGATTGAGGCTGACCGGCTCGGCTCAATCATTCTTTACGGCCCGCCCGGAGTCGGCAAAACAACCCTTGGTGAGATTATTGC
>MDSW01169001.1_pt1 | contig 11312 bp, 7 predicted proteins | sample 811171 | NCBI WGS metagenome assembly MDSW01 (sample SAMN05326641, study PRJNA326480) | marine metagenome | isolation source: seawater | place: Atlantic Ocean: North West | collected 2012
ATAACTCATGCCCTCGTGGTGAAATTGGTAGACACAAAGGACTTAAAATCCTTGCCCTTTTGGGAGTGCCAGTTCGAGTCTGGCCGAGGGCACCATATAATAAATGAAAAATAAATAAAAATGAAATTTTATATTTATTCTGATAAAAATAAAAATTCATTAAAGATAAAATCTTATATTGAAAAAAAAATTAAACTCGTCCCAATACTAAAAGCAAAAGCAATAATTGTTATAGGTGGAGATGGATTTATGCTTCATTCGTTAAAAAAACTACATAAGTTTAATAAACCGTTTTATGGAATAAATTCTGGTAATTATGGTTTTTTGATGAACAAATTTTCTAATAAAAATTTAATAAAAAATTTGTTAAATCTTAAAGTTATACTAATTCATCCTTTAGAAATGACTGTTAGAACCAAAAGTAATCAACTAAAAAAATCTATCGCAATTAATGAAGTTTCAGTATTAAGACAAAGCAAACAAACTGCATCATTAAAAATATCTAATGGAAAAAAAAATATAATAAAGAACTTAATATCTGATGGTGTTTTAGTTTCAACTCCAGCAGGCAGTACAGCTTATAATTTATCAGTACATGGGCCAATATTAAATCTAAATTCAAAAAAAATTACAATAACTCCTATTAGCCCTTTTAGACCAAGAAGATGGAAAGGTTTAATATTAAGTGAAAAATCAAAAATTGAAATTAAAAATTTAAATGTAATTAAAAGACCAATTAGCGCAGTAGCTGATAATATTGAAGTTAGAAATGCAAAAAAAATTATTATTAAAATTAACAAGAAAATTAATTTTAATTTACTTTATGATAAAAAAAACAGTCTTCATAAAAAAATTAAAATTGAACAGTTAAGAAGAGAAACTTTAAGCAATTAACTTTTAGGGACTGTAGCTCAATAGTAGAGTACCTCGTTGACATCGAGGGGGTAGTAGGAGCGTAACCTACCAGTCCCACCAACTTTTTGATTAAATTTTAATTTTCAAGTCTAAATGTATAAATTGTTGAATCTTTAGAGGTTGCAACTTTTTTACCTCCAGCATCAGACTGTAGTGGTTCATTTGATCCTGTTGAAATTACTGACACATAGTCTTTACCGTTATGAGAGAAAATTATTGGTGGTGCGGAACCTGCAGCAGCCATCTGATATGACCAGATTTCATTTCCATTTTCAGCATCAAGGGCAATAATTTTATTATCAAATGTACCAGTTGCAAATATTATTCCATTTATAGTTGATGCTAGACCTCCATTATTAAAAGTCCCCAAATTTAATTCCTTACCATCTATTTGTACTTTACCAAATGGAACTCTCCATTGAATTTCACCAGAGGGGAGATCGTAAGAAACAATTTCTCCATAAGGTGGATTTGTAGCTGGCAAACCGTTTTTTTGGTTTTCAAAATAATCATAATTATATCCAACAATTAAAGAATTATTTTTCTTTAATTTTTCATCCCAATGTTTAAAAAGTTTATTTATGTTCATGAATTCTTCTTTGGTTAAATTTAATTTTTTATGATTTAAATTAAAATTTTCATAGTTTTTTATCTTCTTTTCTAAATAATCTAAAAGGTAATAACCAACTAAGCTTGGAACATTTTCTTTAAAAGAAGTTTGTGTGCCTCCTTGTCTATTTTTATAACCCTCTCGATTCTTACCATGACAAGAAGCACACTTTGTAGTGTAAATATTATGATAATCTTTAAACTTTTTTTCTATCTTTGTATGCGGCCATTCTGACAGCAAATACATTTTTATAACTGTTGGAATATTGTTTACTGTTGTATAATATTTCTTTTTAAGTGGGTTAATTGATCCTCCAACCCAATGAGGGCCACCCGTCTGTATTAGTAGTGGAATATTTAAGCTTGGCGGCTGGTACCAACCAAGTTCATATTTTTTTAATTTTTTTTTTAAAAAATTACTTTGATCTTTCGGTAATTTATCAAGATTGCTCTTTTTAAAATCAAAAGTTGTAACAGGTGTAGGTTTTGTAAAAAAGGGCTGGTATGGAGATGTAATTTCATTTGGGACTTTTGAGGGTGGCGCCACTCTATACTCAAAATCAAAAATTGGTTTTCCCGTATATCTTTCTAAGAGTATAATATTACCCACTTTTGACCCCACAAGAATACAATCATAATTTTTATTATTTATATTTAATGTGATTAAAATGGGTGGAAATGCTAGATCAAGATCCCACAAATCATGTGAAGTTTCTTGAAAAGTCCAAATTATTTTTTTTTTAATTGTGTCAATAGCGATTATACTATTACTATTTTTATTGTTTCCTTTTCTTTTAACACCAAATGTTCCTGGTCTGGGATTACCAGTAACCAGATAAAGTATTTTTTTATATTCATCAAAAGCTATACCACCCCACGGGACACCACCTTGAAAATTTTTTTTTGGATATATTCCAATTTTAAAATTTGTAGCACCTGTTTTTTTGTTTATAGAATAAGCACTACCATGATAATCAACATAATAAATATTTTCCTCAAAAATAATTGGTGAAAATCTAGTTGAACCAAGTTTTATATATCCATTGCTACCAAAACTTTTTTCTAGAGATCCATCAGCACTTTTGATTTTAAACATCTTTTGTTCAACTGGTAAGTATATATATCCTTCTTTTTTTAATTCATCATAATTCCATAAAAAACCTCTACGTGCTGGGTTGTGAAGGATTTGTTTTGACCAAATTATTTCTCCATCTTCAGCACTCATAGCAAAAAGTTTATGGTTGGCACCTACATAAAAAATCATACCTTCAGCAAATAAGGGACTTGTTTCAATATTATATTTCCATTTTCGCTTCATTTTTTTATTGGGTATATCTTTATATTTCCATGCAAGTTTTAAATTGCCAATATTTTCTTTAGTAATTCTTTTATTTGTATAAAATTTTGAATTTATATTATCTTTATTTTGTCTATAAGAATTATTAGACTCTTTATAAGTTAATCCTATTGATTTTGGATCAAAATTTGTATTAATAACTCCTTCTATATAAAGATCATTTTCATAAAACTCAGGATAGTTTTTTTTTTGTAATATTTTATATTCCTCTTCTGAAAGATTGCTAAAAGTAATCTTATTTCTTTTATTCTTTGATATGTATTTTCTCTTAATAAATGCGCCCATTTCAAATAGATATTTCGATTTTTTCCTTAAATAAGTTTTTAAGCCAATTGGGTTTTTGCATTCAGATAGTTGTGAAATTCCTAGATCGTTTATAGATTTAATCAGTCTAGGAATATCTTTACAAATATTTTTAATATTTATATCGATTGTTAAATACAAAATAATAATTAAGAAAAAGCTAAATATTACATAGAGTAATTTTTTTCTTTTATACATTTGATTTATATTTTCTTAAAAAATGAAAAATTAAGAATTACCATATCACAAATAATTAAAATATTTAAATTAATAGATAAATAGCTTAATATCCAAAATGACCAAAATAACTAATTTGATTAAAAATAATTATTTGATAATTATCCTATTGATTTTAGGATCATTCCTTAAAGCTCCAGCAATATGGGAGTCATATCCAATAATATACAACATAGATGAACCATATTTAATTAATTCAGGTTTAAGAGTTTTAAATAATATATATTTACATAAATCACTTGAACCTGGTTTTTATGATTGGGGAAGTTTTCCAATATATATCTGCGCATTTTTAAATTCTTTTTTAATTTTAAGCAAATATCTTTTTTTTAATTCCGATAACTTAACTTTAGAAGCTCTAAGTTATTCAATTGAAAGAATAGATTTTCATATAATTAATAGAATTTTTTCCTTTCTATTAATGAATATATCTATCTATATAATTTTTTGTTTTTGTAAAAAAAATTTTAATTTTATTATCGCGATTCTATCATCAATTATTTTGATTTTATCACCAAAGTATTTTTCGCTCTCAACATTAGCAACTGTGGATCATTGGAATGTTTTCTTTTCTATACTAATAATTTATTATTCATTTGAAATTCAAAAAAATTTTAAATCATCTAAAAATTTTATAATTTATGGTGTTATATTAGGCTGCTCTGTAGCCACTAAATATTATAATTTTTTATTTGCAGCACCAATTTTAACTATTTTTATTATTAAAATATTTGAAAATAATTACCCATATAAACAATTTTTTCTTATGTTTATTACATCTTTGTTAACTTTTTTAATATGTATGCCTTATTCTTTAATAAATTTAGTTGCATTCAGAGAAGCAATTGTCGGACTTTATGCAGGTATTCAGACAGGAAGAGTAGGTGAATACAGTAATATTAATCTTTCATATATAATTTTATTTAAATATTTTTTTTCAATGAAATTTGTGAATACTTTTGTTTCAATATTATCTGTAATAAGCTTTTATTTTTATAATTCTAAAAATAAAAAAGAGTATTTAATATTAATTTCTTATCCTATTTTATTTATAATTTTTATTGGATTTTTTAAAAGTTTTGCTACAAGAAATTTGATATCTCTTTTGCCATTTATAGCTATTTTAGCTTCAATTTCATTTTATAATTTATATTTTTTATTAAGAAATCAAAATCTAAAACGTTTTTTAATTGTATTTCTTTTTTTAATTTTTATACCAACAATAAAAATAAATTTTCTTAAAGTTAAAAATTCCTTTTTAGAGGACACTAGATATGTTTCACTTAAATGGATAAAAAATAATATTTCTCCAAATGATCAAATTTTAGCAGGACATTATTCGCCACCAGTATGGAATTTAAAGTCTTTTAGAGACGCAAGAAAACTTTGGTTCATTGGTGATTTTGAAAAAAATTATTCAATTAGAGAAATAGACGAAGGAGCAAAATATATTGTTTTGAGCTCAGGAGCCTATGGACCATATTTTAATGATGACGGTTCATTAGTTAAAATTTATGAAGATAAAGGAGGTAAACTCTATTTAAATTTCTTTAATAATAATCAACTAATAAAATCATTTAAACCTGATTATGAAAAAACTACAGGACCTGAAATAAGAATATATTTAAATAAACTTTACAAAAAAAACTAGTGTAATTTTATATAATGATGGTGCCCCCGCACGGATTCGAACCGCGGACCTATTGATTACAAATCAATTGCTCTACCAGCTGAGCTACAAGGGCTCGTGTTCAATAACCGATTTTTTAGTTTAAAAGACCAAATAAATCAATCATTAAAAAATATTATATTGGCTCGGCTGCTGTTGAAGCCTAGCCCAAATGTGTAATGCTGTAGTGCATTTATCCCAAATCTGTCGGTATGGCTGTCTCTATTAAAATCTGATCTGATTCAGGATTTAATAAACACATTTAACTTTATTAAAAAAAAAATCAAATCATGGAGTGGAATTTATGAAAAAGAGCAAATATAAATCAATCAAGTTTACAAATGGTAAACTAGAATCAATTAAACAGTTAGATAAAATCTTTTTTTGATCTGTGAATTAGATCTTCAATTTTTCTTTTTGAAAATCTTTTATAATGATTATATTCGATTACACCTAATCTTCCTATTTTTCTTACATTAAGAATTTTTTCTAAAATCTGATAATTTTTTCGATTTACATAGTCATCTATAATTATAGTTGTTTTATCTTTAATTTTTTTTTTTGATAAAAAACTTAATATATGTAAACATGTATTTGCTCTAAATCTTCCATCCACTAATATTAGATCTGGAGTATTTTTTGTTTTGTTAAAAAAAGATTCTATATAATTGCAATAAAAAATTATTTTTTTTTGGATTAAAAAGTGAGGCAATATTGGATAAGAAATATATTTAGTTGGTCCTATATCGATATATTTAAGATTATTTATTTTCTTTTTATATTTAAGATAATTAAAAAAACTTTTATCTGTCTCTAATGAGATATATTTTTTGTTAATTTTATTTGCTAAAAGTGTAGTATTCCCAGCACCATATTCTAAATAAAATTTACATTTTCTTAATTTTTTTTGGAAGAAGTTATTTGATAAACTTGAGCCAAAATTTATTTGGGTAGAAACTTTATATTTTGTATTAATTATTGAATAATATCTTAGGATATAAATTATTAGATTTATTATTTTTTTAATCATTTAATAAATTGAAAAGTAATTTATACATTAAAGTTTATTATGATACAAAAATTTATATTGTTATTAATGAGGAGGTGAAAAGATTGTTTTTATCCTAGTGTTTACTTGATGTTAAACATTTTTTGGTACCCCAGCAAGATTTGAACTTGCAACTTACTGATTACAAATTAATTGTTCTGCCAACTTAGTTACAAGAACATACTCATTTATTGGAATATTTGATTAATTTTATCAAACAATAAATTCATAAATTTTTTAATTGCATTTTTGTTATCTTGATTCTATTCTAATTCTTTTACATAATTTAAATTTATTTAACAAAGGAACTAATGAATATTTTAGCTGTTATACCAGCAAAAGGAAAATCTAATAGATTATTTAATAAAAATCTTAAAAAAATAGGAGATAAAACATTAATTGAATTGGCAATAGAATATGCCAAAAGTTCATCGCGGGTTACAGAAGTAGTGGTTTCTACTGATTCAGAAGATGTAAAAAAATTCATAGAAAATCTTAAATTGTGTAAGTGTATTTTGAGAGGAAAAAAACTTTCAGGTGATACAGATGTTTTTTATGTGTATCAGCATGCATGGGAAGAACTGGAAAAAAAAGCAGATTATGTCATAGGTTTACAACCAGACAATCCAGATAGAATGTTATCTCTTGATTCAGCGCTTGATTATGTTTTTGATAAGAATCTAGATAATTTCTTTACTGTAGGTAAAGATGGTAAAAAAAATGGAGCTCTAAGAATTTATCGCCCTACGATAGAAAAATTTACTAAAGAGAGTACTTTGTTAGATGATTGTACTAATATACATACTGAAGATGATTTTAATGTAGCTACAAGTAGAATACTTATAAACTCAAACCCATTAAATTTAGGTCCCAACGAAGTTTTTGTAATAGCAGAAGCTGCATGTAACCATATGTGTAGTATAGAATTAGCTAAAGCAATGATTAATTGCGCAGCAGACGCGGGTGCTAACAGCATTAAATTTCAAACTTACAAGGGAGAACGGACAGTTACAAAATATGCGCCAGCTTTTTGGGGAACTGAAACTATGAAACAAACAGAGTATTACAAAAGATTGGATAGATTTAATAAAGAAGATTATGAACTTTTATTTAAATATGCATATGGAAAAGGAATAATTCCATTTTCAACACCATTTGGAATAGAAGATGCTACTATGTTGAACGAAATAGGAATGGAAATTTTTAAAGTTCCTTCGTTTGAAATTGTAAATCTTGATCTATTAAAATGTGTTGCATCATTTCAGAAACCAATTATTCTTTCTACAGGAGGAGCGACGTATAAAGAAATTGATAAGGCAATAGAAGTTATATTAGGAGAAGGTAATGGTAAGCTTGCTTTAATGGCATGTACACTTAGCTATCATACTGAAGATAAAGACGCGAATCTTAAACGAATTCAAACATTAAAGAAAAGATATCCTAATTTTATGGTTGGAATGTCAGATCATACAATGCCTGATGAAAATATGGTCATACCTGCAATTTCTGTTGCACTTGGTGCTAGGATAATAGAAAAGCATTACACAATGTCGAGAACTATGACTGGTTCAGGACATTTTTTTTCATTAGAACCAAGAGATGTTGCTAAAATGGTTAAAAATATTAGATTATTTGAAACTGTTTTAGGTGATGGCGTCCAAGGAGTTGCTCCAAATGAGGTTAGAGCTAGAAAAGGTGGGCGTAAAAGTATTGTTGCAAATAGTGATATAAAGAAGGGAGCCGTTATAACAAAGGAAATGCTAGCTTATAAAAGACCAGGTGATGGAATTTCTCCTGATAAAGTTAAAGAATTAATTGGAAAAATTGTGCAGACAGATATAAAAGAAGATTATCAAATCAAATGGGAAGATATAAAATAAAATAAATGAGTAAAATATTATTGATATCAGCACCAAGACCAAATTCAAACCAAACAGCAATGCATATGGGTGATGGGCGTCCTCCAATGGGATTAGCATATATCAGTGCGTATGTAGAAAAATTTGGACATGAAACAAAAATAATTGATTTATATCATTTTGGAGGTGGCCATAAAGATGAAGAAGTTGGAGCGGAGCATTCGACTGCAACTATTTCACACATTATTAGAAATGATAAACCATACGATATATTTGGTGAAATTGAAAAATATAAGCCTGATTTTATCGGCATGTATTTAGGAACGATATCTTATTACGAAGGAACTGAACTAGCATTAAAGATTAAAGCGAAATATCCCAACATACCTACAATGGTTGGTGGTCCTCATGCAATAGAGTTACCACATACTTTGGTAGATTATTTTGATTATGTGGTTTGTGGAGAAGGTGAAAAAGCGGCAATGGATATTATTAATGGTAATGCCAAAAAAGGCATAGTTAAGCGAGACAACATTGTAGATATTAATAAACTACCTTTACCAGATTTTCGTCATTTTATTGACAAACCTTATAACTGGGAATTAGAAATGTTTGATAATGATGAGATTAATCCGGTTATAACTATTAACTCAACTCGTGGCTGTCCATTTTCTTGTATGTTTTGCGGAGTTGCAAATACCAAATTTAGAGGGATTGATGCTGACAAATTAGCATCCTATATAAATCATTTAAAATATAACCATGGTGCTAAGGGCATATATTTTAGAGAAGATAATTTTACAGTTGTACCTAAAAGGGTTGAACAATTTTGTGACATTCTTATTTCAGAAAATATAAATATCAAATGGGCATGCGAAAGTAGAGTTAACAATCTTAAACCAAAACTTATCGAAAAAATGGCAAAAGCAGGCTGTGTTGGTTTGTATATAGGTATAGAAAGTGGAAGTGAAAAAATGCTTGCTTATATGAAAAAAGGTGAAAGACGAGAACATTTTATTGAAAAAATTCCAGTAATAATGGCAAATGGAATGGCAACTTACACAACATGGGTATATGGTTTGCCTAATGAAACAGAAAACGACAGATATGAAAGTGATAAATTTATTGAATTACTAAAACCAACTATTGCTGATACATTTGTATATTTAGGACAACCAGGCAGTGATTTTTATAAAATGTTGGACGCATCTAAAACATACGAGTTTAAAGAAAAAAACGGACTTTTTTATGTTCCAGGTTTTACTCATCTAGCTAAAAGAGTATATGGAGCAAATGATCCAAGAGTTGAATTTGTTGAAACTTTATATGAAAAAAATAAAATTAAACCTGGGCCACTTAAACCGTATTATATTGATAATGCTTTATATCAAGGATTAGCAACCAAAAAGGTAAGAAGTCAATTAAGCGTTCATAGAAAATAAATATAAAAAATATAAGAAATGTATATTATATATATATGAATTTTTTTAGTTTAATTTTAAGAAATAATTATTTTTCAATTTCATTGATATTTTTTTTAACTTTATCACGATTAATTCCTCATCCGCCGAATTTTACACCGATTATTTCCGTAGCTATACTAAGTAGTTTTTTCTTTAAAAATGTTAATCTATCAATTTCAGTTATATTGACATCAATGTTTCTTAGTGATTTATTGATTGGTTTTCATAGCTATGTTTTTTTTACTTACATTCCTTTAGTAGTAATTGCTATAATTTTTAAAGAAAAAATTTTAAAATATAATAATATATTAATTTATAGTATTGCAGGAGCTATAATTTTTTATTTAATTTCAAATTTTGGTGTTTGGTTATTGGGAAAAACCTATGATAAGAATATTTATGGATTAATAAGTTGTTATATTGCTGGATTGCCATTTTTAAAAAATAGCCTTATTTCAACAATTTTTTATACTTACTTGACATTTTCTATATTTAAATTTTATAAAATTTATATAATCAAAAGATAATTTTTTACAAAATTACTTAAAATTTCCTTCTAACACCAAGTCTTATTGTTCTTCCATCTTGACTGTAAGTTGCTGGTTTTTCATATCTTTCATTCAGCAGATTTGAAATGTTTAAAGATAAATCTAATCCATAAAAATCTTTACTGATAAAGGCATTAGCTAAATCTACACTTTTTACAAATTCATTTTTAGAGCCAGTCCAATCTATATGATCACCAATATATCTATAATTTAAGCCTATTTTAAATAATCCATAATCTGGTGATTTTAATTTTCCTATATAGTCAACGCCATATGTTAAATCAGGTCTTCTAGAATTTGGCCCATTACTATCAGTCCTGCTTTTTGAAAAATTTGACATTAATGAAATTTTCTGATCTAAAAAATTGTAAGATAATTCATTTTCCAAACCTTCTTGAGTTGTATCAAGTACCTTATTTTCATATGCATCCCAACTTGAATTTATTTTTATTCTATCTTTCATTCTAGTTCTATAAGCAGTTGAATTAAAAACTAAATTTTGAGAAAAATTATACTGTCCAGAAATTTCGTTGGTTTCACTTTTTTCTGGATTAATTCCGGTATTACCTGAAAACCCAAAACCTGATGAACCATATAACTCATAAAGACTTGGGTTTTTAAGACCGGTTGAGTGAGTGAGAATAATTTTTGCATTAGGTAATTTTTGAATAAAACTATATTTGTAGGTTTGATTACCGCCAGTTTGTTTATGATCATCGTTTCTAGCATGCATTGAAAATAGTTGATAATCATTTAATGTATATCCTAAATTTGCATACAATCCAAAATTTTTAACATGACCTCTTGTTTGAGAGGTAAAAGTTGTAGTAGAAAAATTACCCCAATCGTATTTATAATCACTGCCATAACCGAATGATAAATTATCTGAAATTTTTCTTTCACTTTCAAGTTTAGCTACTAGGGACTCGCTTTTATAAGTGTCTATTTTTCCCACTTCTCTATAAACCCTATCATAATTATGGTAATGAAAATTTATTGTATTGAAAGAAAATTTATTTTTATTTTCTAAACTTGCTTGAATTGCATACATTTCATTATCTGCTGTAACGCTTTCCTCTATAGAAGCTGATTTATCATAAGCGGATTTAGTATCTCTCGCATATAATACAGATTTGAACTTTAATTTTTCATTAAGCCATTTGATGGCATTTAAATTTAATTGATAATTTTTACTTCCATCAGTCTCATTACCTTTAGCAATTGAACTATCACTTCTACTTTGATTTGCTGCACCTTTTGCATTTATATGCCAACCATTTTCAAAAATTTTGGTAATATTTCCA
>MDSW01025587.1_pt1 | contig 11311 bp, 10 predicted proteins | sample 811171 | NCBI WGS metagenome assembly MDSW01 (sample SAMN05326641, study PRJNA326480) | marine metagenome | isolation source: seawater | place: Atlantic Ocean: North West | collected 2012
GAGCAGTATGATCGATATCCCATTGGGATTGGACGGGTTCCAGGGGTCATCCACATTCACGAGCAGGTCGATGAAGTAGGATCCCATCAGGACGGAGAACATTATCGGGAAGCCGAGGTACATGATGTAGTCCCACCACTTTCCTATCCACCAATCGTTGTCGCCTGTGTTGATGAAGTCGTCACGGAAGGATGAGACGCCATTGTCCAGGTAGTCCCTGAAGCTGAATCCCTCGACGTCGTTCTCCGCCTGCCAGTGCTTGTATCTGCTCCAGCCGTACTTCCAGATGGTGTATGCGATGAACAGCCCGCTGAACATAAGTCCGTATCCCCAGATGTGGTCTTGAACCTCTAGGAACTGTGGGAATGCCACGCCTGTGGCCGTATCCATCTTGATCCAAAGCGCCGCGCTTGGGAGTCCAAACAGGAAGATGGCTAAACTTGTGAAAGCGACCGCCTGGCCCCTGTCGACGCCGTGGTCGACGAAGTTCCTGACACATAGCTCGACAGTAGAAATCATCGAGGTGAGGGCCGCGAATGACAGTGCGAGGAAGAAGACTGTGACCATGACGACCTGTACCACGGGGCCACCTGGTGCTTGGGCGAATACCTCTGGCAGAACTAGGAACGTGATTGCCGAGCTTCCTGCTCCGACAGCGCTGAGAGGATCATCCACTACTGCGAATACTGCCATCATCACTGTGAGTCCAGCGATTATGCTGATGCTGTTGTTGGCCAGGCACATGGTAGCCGCGTTGAGAGTGGTGTCCTCGTCCTTCCTCATGTAGACTGAGTAGGTAATCGCCATACCCATCCCAGCGGAGCAAGACCATGCTGACTGGGATAGCCCACTGATCCAAGTCTCCGGTTGCATCAGGTACTCGGGCTGGATGCTGAACATGTAGACGAACCCATCTAGGGTTCCGTCGTTCAGATCCATCACGAAAGCCAGGAATAGTGCTGAGAATAGCAGGATGAACAGCGAGACCATCAGAATCACGTTCACCTTCTCTATTGCCTTGGCCCCCCTCCATATCGCGGCCATTGTGATCACTACTGCTATTGCCTGGAAGAAGATGACATCCGAGGGGGACTCCAAGAATGAGTTCCATACCTCAGTCGTGTCTACCTCGCTTCCGAGGCCGCCCCTAACCGCGGTCTGGAAGTAGTTCAGGCACCATCCTGTGACGACTGCGTAGTAGAATCCTATTGCTGTTGATATCCATGCGGTCCAGAGACCCATCCATGCCATGTTCTTGCCTCCGAAAATTCGGAATGTGCCCACCGTCCCGGTTCTGCTCCTCTTTCCGAGGGCGAACTCAGCGATGATTAGCGGGACTGACCATATGAAGAGGAATATCAGCCATGGGACTAGGAATGAGCCACCGCCGTTTGCACCCACCATACGGGGGAATCTCCAGATGTTCCCCGTTCCTATGGCGGCTCCAATGGTGGCGAAGATTAGCCCTAGTCTGCCGCTGAACTCGTCTGATGTCGATTCTGACTCGGAGCTCATTCTCCATCACCGTCAAATTCGGATGCCATATCCTCGGGAAGTCCGATAACTCCCCTCTCGTCATCGAACATCGCCCTCAGGGTTAGTCCGAGTCCTCCCCAGACGAAGCTAGCGATCACCATGAACATCATGAGTGAGAGTACGCTTGATCCGAATGAGGCGCGATAGGGTATTGCCAGCTCGTAGTAGTTGCCCCCATCCTCGAGAGTGGGGTAGGAGAAGGGGAATGCACCGTTGGTGGTTCCAAGCATCGCCTTGTACTGTATCTTGCCAACTGAGGTGTCTGGAAGGGGGATCTCGGAGTGTAGTACGGTCCCATTGGATCCATCTAGGAGTATACATCCTGTTGACTCCTCTTCACCGGGCTCTGAGAATGCGGACATCTTCCATGGAACATCGACCCACTCGGTGGGGCCGAAGTCGTCCTGTTGCCTGTTTGGTTGTACAAGCCTCCACATGAGATGCGTCATGTTAATGTCAATCGAGTAAGGGAAGGACTCGTCTAGGCAGAGTGAGATTGGAATGTCTCCGTTGCCTACCTCTACCTCTGATGGCTCTTGGAGCCATTGACTGACTGTTGTGTTCTCTATCCCGACAATGGCACGATACCTGGGGTCATCCGCCATCTCAACCATGTAGAATGGGACACCAAGGTTCCTGACCGCGATGTGTGCGATGTCATCAGGGTGCTGGTGAAACGCTGTTCCTATCTCCATTGTGTAGCAGTACGAGTTGTGAACGCCATAGTGCCAGTCGCAGAAGTCGCCAGTGGTGGGATAGAGGTCGGAAGACTGCATGGGGGCATAGTCTGTCATCTCGCCCATCTTGACGCCGTGGTATACTAGGAACTCGTCATCTGGGGAATAACACCCGGTGCAATGTCCCCATGGCCATAGGACCAGTTCTGAGAATGAGTGCCAGCTCAGTGTGGCTTTGAACTCCGAGAATCCGTCGTTGTTGTCGTCGTTCATCTCGGTCATGTCTTGGATGAACTTTGTCTCGGGCTCGCTGTTACCTCCCAGCCAGTCCTCGTCAATCAGGCCATCTGCGTCATCGTCATTTCCATCTACATGGTCCTCGTTGAGGCGGTTGTCTCCGTCTTGGTCGACTGTATCCACGGGGCCGTTGTAAACGTCGTTATTCGCTCCGGCATCACCTGCGTAGCACATCCCTGGGAAGAGCGGTCCTGTAGCGCCCAAAGGAGCACCCCACTCGTACTGGAAGTTACGATTCAAATCTACGCCATCACAACTGGGATCGGGTTCCTCGTCGACGTCTGGAATTGGAGTGACTCCTGTGACTGTGTTGTCCCTCAGGTTCTTCCTCCATCCGGATGTTGGACAATTCTCCCATGCGGTCGGACCACAGTATACCTCTCTGTCATACCTGTTGCCATCCACGTTTAGCATGGGAATCAGATACATCTCTCTGGTGTTCACCATATCGGTGATGAACTGCTCTGAGAAGTCCTCGTCTACACCCAGGTCGCCAGGGCCGCATGGATTTCCGTCTCCGTTGCTGTCTTGGAAGGAGGCGTTTAGCATCAAGCAGTCGCCATCATTATCGATTCCGTCCCAACCGTCCTCGTCTACCAGTCCATCACCGTCATTATCGACTCCGGCCATCCCGTAGTAGTATGCGATTGTCTCTAGGAAGAGCATTGGTACCTCGTAGGACATCCACTCCCTGGCATGGAAATTGCCTGCTAGCATGATATCTGGCCTGTCCTCATAATTTCCACAATCGCCTACGAATGCATTGCATTCTCCCCCGTGTACATCTGCAGTAATTTTCACCCATGGGGTGTCGTGGTTGTAGTGCCAGCCCTGGTAGGTTCCGAGATTTGTCTCCTCGCCACGGGCGTTCATTCCTCCGTTCATTCCGTCATGGAAGGTCATTATCTCGGTGTTCTGATCAGCTAGAGTTTGCATTCGCTGCTTCATTGTGAAGTAGTCGTGGTACTCCCTGAACTGAACCCTACTGTCACCTCCCCATGGGAAGACCTGGAATGAGTACTCGTCAGACCAGATGTCCTGAGGGGCTAGACCTGTCTCAGCGTCCTGAGCTGAGGCTGGAGCGATGACAGAGGCTGGAGCTAGGACGGAAAGTAGCAACGGCAAGAGCATGGCCACCACAGTGGTGCCCTGGCTTTTTTTTGCCCCGTTCGAGTGCTCTCGAGTCGTCATGTGTAACGATGCGAAAGGAGGTCACGTATTGAATCCCTCGTTAACCGGTCCTAAGGACCGGGCTGGGTTTATCAGTGAACGCCTGTCGCCCAAATCATGGAACAACTGGATGAGTTCATGTCCGGAGACACGGTTTTGGCGGGTTTCTCTAGTGGAACGATGATAGTGACGGCTGCAGTAATTGCCATCAGTGCGGTTTTGGGTTTTGCCTCGAGGAGGATGCTTTTCCCTAGACTGATGAATCTGATATCCAAGACTGACAGGATTGACGGGAGATCTCTGATGGCTCCTGCCTCTCTGGGCTGGATGATAGGGTTCTTGGTCTTCACACTCTCCATAGATTGGTTGATGTCAAACTCTGAGCCAGTCTGGGATGAGGGCTCTATGGAACGTTTGAATTCCTACGTTTACGCTGGTTTCGTGCTACTGATGCTCGTTGCGGCTTATCGTCTGGTCGACTACCTAGATGCTTTCATAGTCGTAGAAGGCGAGAATCTGGCAGCTAGGAGATCTCTTGCCAGTGTGGCAGAGTCGGTTGGAAGGGTCGCTGTGGTCGTTACCGGCGTCTTCATGATGGCTGGTCTCGCAGGTGTTAATCTTAGTGGGCTGATAGCTGGACTGGGAATAACTGGTCTCGCCCTTGCCCTGGCCGCTAAGGACACTGTAGCAAATATATTCGGAGCCATAAGCATCCTGATTGATCAGCCGTTCAACGTTGGGGACTGGATTATCGTAGATGGGGTAGAGGGAGAAGTTGTGACCATAGCCCTGAGAACCACTCTGATTAGAACCAGTGCTGATACTCTGGTTACTGTGCCCAACTCCAACATCACTAACTCATCTGTTGAGAATTTCAGTCAGAGGAGGTTCAGGAGGATCAAGCCTTCATATGAGTTCGAGGCTGATAGCGATCAAGAGTCCATCAAGAGCTTCTGCAGTTCTCTCCTCGAGCAGGTGACGTTGGACCCTAGGTCAATGAAGAAGGACGACTCTTGGGTGAGAATAAGCTCGGTGGGCCCTTCGAAGATCATTGTTCAGACCAACTTCTACTGTGATTCTTCCTCTAAGTCAGAGAGGGAGATGAAGGAGGATGTCGCCCTTATGGCGAAATCCAGAGCAAGCGAGTTTGGATTGAGGTTCCATGAACCCAGATTCAGGGAAAGTCATACAGTCTGAGGTATTCGAATGGGGAGGCTCGTTCTGATCAGGCATGGCCAGTCAGTATGGAACGCTGAGAACAGATTCACCGGATGGACCGATGTCGATCTCTCTGATAGGGGTGTCAAGGAGGCCGAAGATGCTGGCGATCTTCTTTCGGGCATAAGATTCGACGTAGTCCACACTAGTGGACTCAAGAGAGCTCAGAGGACAGCCGACATAATCATGAGTAGAAACACCGTTTCGGGAGAAGTCCCGGTATTCAGGGACGAGCTGCTAAACGAGAGGCACTATGGGGACCTGCAGGGGCTGAACAAAGCAGAGACTGCTGAGATACACGGTGCAGAGCAGGTACACATCTGGAGGAGATCATTCGACATCCCCCCGCCTGGTGGTGAAAGTCTGAAAATGAATGCAGCGAGAACCGTTCCCTACTTCACCGGGATGATAATGGGCGATCTGGGAGATGGAAAGAATGTGCTCGTTTCAGCACATGGTAACTCTCTGAGGTCTATCGTCATGCATATTGAGTCAATAAGTCCCGAGGACATTGTCTCAGTTGAGATTCCTACTGGTAAGCCATTGTTCTATACATTTGAAGATGGCCTAATCACAAGAGAACAGCTATGAGAACCACGGGTGCTCACCAAAGTGGTTCCTCGGGATTTTCTTGTTGTTTTTGATATGCCATTCGAATCCTCTAGTAACTGAGTAGAGGTATTTCTTCAGCTTTGGTCTGATGTAGAAAAGATAAGCCAGAGATGCGGTAATTCTATTCCAATCAGAGAGAAGATGGGGATGAACTCTGATCTTGAGGAGTGTTCTTTTTTCATTGACCTCTGAGAGTGACCATTCAACGAATGACTGCCTTCCTCCCTCTCGCCCTGTCAAAAGTGAATAGCCCTCTCCTTCATTCCATGACTGGAACTTTCTTACAATTATGAATCCATTGAGATACTCCAGTGTGTCAACTGATTCCTCACCGGGCCAGTTCTGAACAGTGTTCTCTTGACAGAAAGGATGAGAGTCGTTTAGATTGCCTGGTGAGCTTATTGATTTCCAGACCTCTGACTTTGGGGCGTCTATGACGATTGAGTTCTCAGCATAGAATGGCCAGCCTCTCACACAGCTGAGAGTTAACTTGGAGATTTAGTTGTGTGTGTCCGGACGGCCGGAGTTCCCGACCGTCCGGATTACGTTTTACAATTGGTATCTAAAAAATCGTTTTACTGATTTATTCATCGTGCTTTGCAGCGTACCAGATCATCATTCCGAACGCGCCCTTGTTGACCAAGTCAGCGACGTTGTAGAGGATGTTCATGTCATCTGCGCCCATACCGTCAATGGTTCCGGCTCCCATTAGGTAGCCTATTGGGTAGATTGCCCAACCTACGGTAACAATCATCCTCATTGCGTTGAATGCGTACTGGACTCCTGGGCTGCCAGATTCTGAGGCCTCCTTGACGTCTCCGGACCATAGCTCGTATAGGATGTATCCCCATCCAAGCATTCCGATGACCCACCAAACGGTGGCGCTGAGCTCGAGTGTGCCGTCCATAGCTCCGGACTCTCCGAAGAATCCTGCTACTAGCATGACTATCGATGCAACCATGAGGTTCCTGAACATGACGAAAGTTCCTACACCGATAGCGGCGAGGATTAGGTAGAACTCTACTACTTGTAGAGGGACTGTTATCAGCCAGTCGATGTACCTGTAGACTAGTGGAGATCCACCGTCAGCCATGATAGCGACTTCGCGCATGTACGTGTAGTGGTACCATGCCACACCAGTGACCAGTGCGGCCACAGTCATGGATGTCTTCCACTTGTCAGGGACGTTCTGCCTCTCGACGAGGAAGAACACGGTGAAAGCTAGCATCATCGCTGTTGCGATCCAGAAGCTTATCCCGACCCAGTCATTGCTCGCAAGTACCGTTGTTGCCGCACTAACGGTCTGTGTTCCGACCACTAGCAGAGCCAACAATGCACTGAGAGCTACTTTCGTTCTTGTTGCATTCAGATTGGGCTTGTTTAGTCCCATGTTCTTGCGGACCCATGTTAATATAAAAAAATATGTTAAAGTTTGCCCCGAATCTGTTAGTCGTTTATGGCCTAAATCTCAGCGAATGGCTTCTCTGGAGGAGGGGACATTCCCCTGTATGCCTTGAAGCACAAGTAGCCTGCGCCAAAGAACGCTAGAGCAGGAATTAGCTCTGCAAGTGAAGGAGGGAACTGATTGATCAGGGAACTGACTCCAAAGAAGAAGGCCATGAACGAGAGTCCGGCGAATGTCCTGTTGTTGAACATCCTCTTCTGATACATCTTGACGTACAACAGCGTATCCACGGCTGGCTGAGGGGCGCCCGATTGATTCGATGAGGCTTCGAGGACGTCCATGAGGCACTGCTCGTACTCCCAAATTGCCATTCCCCCCCTGTGTGAGTAGAATGCGTTTTCTGATGCCCATTCATCAGGGGCGGTTTCTCTCCATCCCTCAATCAATGCCATCCTGAGTTCCTTCAGCTGAAGATTGGTTTCCTCCTTGTGATGCAATCTGGAGAGGTCATGTACTAAAGATGCCAGATCCCTCATAGCAGGCTTCTCTGACTCATGAGGGATTAGGGCATCTGATAGTCTGGGAGCGCCTACCCTCAGACTATCTCCTGAAAAATCTGAAATCCTCACATCAAGCAGGGAAACTGTGCATGGTTGCTCTTTGGTGTAGGGTGCCCTCCAGATGAATTGCGCACGTAGCAACCCCTCAATTCTCTCATTTCTAGAGTTCCATCTCTTTTGGTCTGGTGGCAATTCTCTCAATTCTCTCATAGAAGAGTGAAACTTGCCTAGGCACTTACCTACATCCCCAAGTATTCTCACACAGGATTTTAGATCGTCTTCTTGGAGCTTTTTGACTAGACTATCCTCAGAGTTTTCATCTTTGGAAATCACCTTTCTTAGGATAACAACATCCCTTCCATTCCATGTGTAACCTCCCAATGGAACATCAGAACCACCCGGGGCGTTTCTAGATCTGACCTTCAGTAAACCGTCTGAACCCCAAGGCAGGAACTCTGCAACCCAATCTTCGTCAGCCTCGATTACTGCTAGAATGCCTCTTTCAGAGTTCTGTGTGGTCAATTTTGTCACTGATTCAGGAGGTGGAACCTCTCCCCAATCTTGGAGCTGTTTCACGATCTCCTTCCAGTCCTCTGGTGATTTCATTGAGATTGGCTCTATTAGTTCTGCTTTCATCCCGGTAAGGCCACCCATCCCCGCTAGCTTGATGGAATTAAATCCAGGAGGGGGCTCGAGGTTGGATCTTACCTGCCTCAATGCCTGAGGCCTCCATACTGGTAGCTCGCCAGACATCCTTATCGTTGCGAGGAGAGGGTTGCTGTATTCATAGAATCGGTAGCGAAGGCTTGATTCGGGGTATGTCGAGCGGCGGCCATGGGAACGGAGGTCTCTGACTTGCCCCTAGCAGTCGATATGGATGGTACCCTGATACTCTCAGATATGTCCAGGATAAGTGTGAGGAGGGTTCTATCCAGAAAGCCATGGCTAATTCCATCTGTCATACTCAAGGAGCTCCGAGGGAAGAGGGCAGAGTGGAAGAGGGACTTGGGCAGGATCCTGGTTTTCAATCCCTCTAATCTTGAATATCATGAGGGCTTTTTGGAGTGGTTGACTGGTGAGCATGCTAGGGGGAGGGTACTCATTCTAGCCACTGCATCAGATAGGATTGTTGCTGAGCAGGTAGCTGCTCATGTGGGAATGTTTTCTGATGTAATGGCCTCGGATAATGATTACAACCTCAGAGATAAGAAGAAGGCGGAGGCTTTGGTAGCGAGATATGGAGAGAATGGATTTGGATATGCTGGAAATAGCCATCATGACATCGCTGTTTGGGAAAAGGCATCTCAGGTCATCGTGGTTAATCCGGATCCCGGTGTCCTAGACAGGGTTGGAAACTCGGTCGACATCGTATTCGAGTAAGTTCTGCATTAGCTACTTACTTTATCACTAGGAGCTTTTGGTTAATGCATGGGCAACCAGCGGAGTCGGTTTGGGAGGGGCTTAGATTCTCTCGCAAAGTGGCTACTAAAATTCAGATTGGTATCCATTCCAGCAAAGAGTATCGCCAATTCAAAGCTGGCTTGGAGTCTAATATCTAGATCTGATAGAGTTAGGGCTAATCGGCTTAGAGAACGTCTGATTACGGAGGAAATGCCTAGGCATGTTTCTATTATTATGGATGGTAATCGAAGGTTCGCGTGGAACAACAGCTCCAAAACGGCAGTGGGGCATTCGGAGGGGAAAGAGAAGCTGAAGGAAGTCATGGATTGGGTTCTTGATTTAGGAGTGCCATACTTCACTGTATACGCCCTGTCAACAGAGAATATTTCAGAAAGAGACAGTGAAGAGTTGGAGATTCTGTATGACCTGTATGTTTCGGGACTTGACGAGATTTCCGTGGATCCGCGAATTCATGACAGGGGAGTGAGGGTACAGGTTGTTGGAAGATTGGATATGCTCCCTCAGAGAGTTAAGGAATCTATTGAGAATGCGGAAAGCGTGACGTCTCAATACACTGATTTCACATTCACCGTGTGCCTTGCATACGGTGGCAGGGAGGAGATTGTCGATGCAGTTAAGTCGGTGGCTGCCGATCATGCCTCTGGAGGCCTAGACATCGATTCAATCAATTCTTCAGAGATCACAAAGAGGATGTATGCTGCGGAGCTACCCGATCCAGACTTGGTAATTAGGACTAGTGGGGAAGAGAGGATCTCTAACTTCCTTCTATGGCAGATTGCCTATTCAGAGTTACACTTCACAGATGTGTTCTGGCCTTCTTTCTCGAAGTCTGATCTCTACGAGGCAATTGAGTCTTATCAGTATAGGAGGAGGAGATACGGTGGGTGATGCGTGTCATCATTGTGGGCGGGACAGCTATCGTAGTCCCTCAGTAGTCGTAGACGCAGTAGTCACTAGAGGTTCGGGCGAAGACAAGGAAGTCCTACTAATCAGGAGAGGGCATGAGCCTTGCAAAGATATGCTGGCATTCCCCGGAGGATTCGTGGACTATGGTGAAGACCCAGAAGATGCCGTTATCCGAGAGCTCAAGGAGGAGACGGGTGTTGATGGTACCAATCCAGTTTCTATGGCTGTCCATGGAGATCCAACCAGAGACCCGAGGAAGCATGTCATAGCCCTGTTCTACCAGGTTGATGCCTCCCCAGAGTCAGTACCGATAGCCGGAGACGACGCATCTGAGGCGTATTGGGTCCCTCTGAATAGAGTTACTGCGAATGAAATTGCTGGAGACCACATCTTGATAATTGACAAACTCAGAGAATAGTTCTATCAGCCCCTGACTTATCGCATTGCCATGGATAGGAAGCTGAGGATAGATACTGGTGGGAAGAGCTACGCACCTTACAGTCCCGGAATTAGTGTAAGGGACCATATCTGGTTATCTGGCCAGATAGACATCACTGAGAGTGATATAGAGGCTCAGACTAGAGGGACATTAGCCAAGATAGACGGTTTACTAGAAGCGGCAAATAGCTCTAAGAGGGATTTGGTCAAGGTTACTGTCCTAATGTCCGATATTGGTTTCTATTCGAAGATTAACGAGATCTATGGAGAGTGGCTTGGCGACTCCCTCCCTCCATCTAGAGCGGCTTACGCCGTTAGGGACCTACCCCTTGGTGCACTGGTCGAGATAGTTTGTGAGGCTTTCCGCGGAAGTGGGGCAAGTGAATGAGAATGTTCGAACCAAAGCACCGTCCCTATTTACCCCAGTATTGCTCGTTGGTTGCGTAATAGTCCTCGTTGGATTCGCAATCAGGGCATCCTTCGGGGTGTTTCAGATTCCCATTCAAGAGGAGTTTGGCTGGCCGAGATCGGAGTTTAGTCTTGCGATAGCAATACAGAATCTGGCATGGGGCTTTGGTTCTCCATTCTTCGGGGCATTTTCTGAAAAGATGGGAGATAGGAAGGCGATAGTACTGGGTGCAATTCTGTATTCACTGGGACTCATATTGACAGCAGGAGCAAACACGGCATTCGCCATTCAGTTCTATGAGATCTTGGTGGGGTTCGGAGTGGCGGGTACTGGATTTGGCGTCATACTGGCAGTTGTTGGGCGGGCCAGCGCTCCAGAGCATAGGGCCATGAGCTTGGCGATCGCTACTGCCTCTGGTTCAGCTGGCCAGATAGTTGGTCCTGTGGTAGCAGTCTTCCTTCTCGAGTCAATGAAATGGCAGTCGGTGTTTCTGATATTCGCCGTATGTATCCTCTTAGTCCTGCTTCTGCTTCCTTTCATGAGGGCCCCCCACAAGGCTTCCAAGGAGGAAATCGAAGAGAGTCTTGGGGAGATTCTTCGACTGGCAATGAAAGATCCTTCTTACATGATGATTTTCGTTGGGTTCTTCTCATGCGGATAC
>MDSW01093696.1_pt1 | contig 11311 bp, 8 predicted proteins | sample 811171 | NCBI WGS metagenome assembly MDSW01 (sample SAMN05326641, study PRJNA326480) | marine metagenome | isolation source: seawater | place: Atlantic Ocean: North West | collected 2012
AGTACAATTTCCATCACAATCATAATTTTCTTCTGCATACTCACAGCTACCATCATCTGTGGTCGCATCAGGATTATAGTTACATGCAGTCATATCACCACAGCCTGGAACTTCAACAGCTTCCTCATATGTAATAGAAGTACAATCAACAGAAGCATCTAAACCTGATCCTCCAGGGCCGGATAAAATAAGACCATCTATACATCCTGCTTGACCCTCAACCTCTATAACTGTCAAAACACCAGAACCTGCAGGAACATATGAACCTGTAAATGAAAAACCAAGAACAGTTCCACTTCCTCCAGTTGAAACTGTAAAGCCAGCATCGGCTGCTGCCCCACCACTCGCACCTAAAAGCGAGCCATCTCCATCATAATTAAATTGAAATCCATATATATCAGCATCACTGTTATATGTTATATCTATGTAGCTTGTACTATTATCATATGTACAAGAACCATCATCAAAATCTGCACCTGATTCGTAATTTTCTGCTAAATCATCAGTACAGCCACCTAAACCAACAGCAATAGAGCCTACCATACCCATTCCTGCATGAGGATCGCACTGATAATCATATTGACCAGCAATATTAAAAGTATGAGAAAAAGTTAAACCACTTCCAAAATCACTTTCAAATGATTCCGGATTTTCTGGGAAAGTCTCTTGAGAACCATTTACATTATGAGAGCCTGATAACCATACCCACTCAACAGTATCTCCAATCTCTATATCTAAACTAGAAGGTGTAAATTGCATGCCAGAAAGCTCTACAGTATGATCGGCTTCTGGACCCTCATCACCACCATCATCAAGCTCAACATCTAGAGAGGAACCGCCATAGCCCGAGAAAACAAAATTCGACAGCCCTTCACATTCACCACCTAAATCTAATAAAGTTCCACTACCACTAGGTATATAAGAGCCTGAAAAAGAAAAAGCTAAAACGACAGTACCTGAAGCAGAAACAGTAAATCCATTTGCAGCAGCAGCACCACCGCTACTAGCTGACGCACAGCCATCGTGACTAAATTGAAAACCATAAATATCTGCAGAAGATTCATAATTTAAACTTGTACCATCGACAGATAGTGAAACATCCTGTGCAAAGGTTAATGAAACTAAAGTTAAAGCAGTGAATAAAGCTGTTTTTAAAGTGGATAGCATTTCCTTCTCCTAATTAGAGTTAATGTTATATTTATGTCGCAGAACGCCTCCTCCAAGGTAGGTTTTACTGCAGAAATTTGATTTTACACTCAATAATCCATCTCTAAAATTAAAGAGAAGGATCATTTCGACTAGGTTAAAAATAAAACTATTCTTCATAAAAATCAAGGACAATTTTATGTTTACAACTACTATTATATAGATTTCGCCCATATACCATACAAAAATGTAGTTTACATAAACATATTACTTATGTGACCTACACCACAAATTTGCTAAAATCAAATAAAATTTTATTAAAAAATAGCTTCGCTATATGTTACAATAAGTTACAGCAAAATATTTATTTTTTTTATCTAATCAATATAATATATAGAACAGATTAATTATATTTTTATCTATATTTAAAATTTTAATAAATCTAACTTTACTATCTATTTAAAATATATGAAGCATATACATTCAATTAAATCAACTGCAATTAATGCCTTGGCATGCATCATAGTTGCCCTATCCCCTCTTAAATCGGAAGTATATGATGGTAATTTATTGATCTCTCCAAAAGATATTCAAAATCAAATATTTCGTACCAGCTTAATAGATAATAATTATAATATAGTTAATACCTGGGAAACTGACTGCCCTGTTGCCTCTATGGGATACTTATTACCTGATAGCACGCTAATCTTTCCATGCGTACAGGATAATCCTATATTTAACACTACTTCAGCTCTAGGCGGTAGAATAATAAAATATAAATGGGATGGTTCTATATTATGGGATTGGCAATGTGAATGGGACTATCAATTACATCATGACATTGAACCCTTGCCTAATGGAAATATTTTAGCCATTGCAATGGAAGAAATTGAACCAGGTATTCGTCCAGATGTTATTTTAGAAATCAAACAAGAAGGTCTTCATGGAGCCTCAATTGTTTGGGAATGGCACACATGGGATCACAGGGGTACAAACAATCCTTATAAATTTGATGAAAACCTCCCAATTCATACAAATGACTGGAATCATTTTAATGCGGTATCTTTTAATGATAATAATAAAATTTATCTTTCATCAAGAACTTGGAGTGAGTTTTATGTTATTGAATGGCGTTCAGATGGAGACATTTTGTACAGATGGGGAAATCCACAAAACTATGGAAGAGGAGGACCTGAGGATCGAGTACTAGATGCAAATCATGGCGTATATGAAATTCCATATGGATTTCCTGGTAGAGGAAATATATTGCTATTTAATAATAGAACCAACCAAACAGCTCCAAATAATTTATTTTCATCAGTTATTGAACTAACACCTGATATTAATGAAGATGGCACTTACCACATAGAAGATGGAAAACCATTTGGTCCAGACAATGTTGTTTGGGAATATGAAAACGATTTTCACTCAGGATCTCAATCAGGGGCATTTAGATTGCCAAATGGAAACACGTTAGTTACAGTAGCAGCAGAATCATATATTTTTGAAGTAACCCATGATAAAGAGATTGTATGGGAATACCGTTCAGAAAATGGTATTATTCCTAGAGCCAAAAAATATGGTGTTGAATATTTTTTTATATTAGGAGATATGAATGATGACGATATATTAAATATATTAGATATTATTTTACTTCAAACATTGATATTAGAAGATAATAACCTAAATGAAGCTCAAATTCAATTAGGAGATATGAATAATGATGGAGAATTAAATATTATTGATATAATATATTTAATAAATACAATTCTTAACTCTTAATTTTTACAAACCACTTTCCTTAAACAATTTAACCATTACTGCATTTTGTGCAAACATTCTATTCTCGGCTTCATCAAATATAATTGAATAGTCTGCATCACAGACCTCATCCGTCACTTCAATACCCCTTTCAGCAGGTAAGCAGTGCATAAAAAAGGTCTTCTTTCCTGTTGAAGATACAAGCTTCTGGTCTACCTGAAAATTTGCAAAATCTGCTCTTCTTTTTTCAGCCTCTTCCTTCTGCCCCATTGACGCCCAAACATCTGTATAAATTACATCTGCTCCTTTAACTGCATCATAAGGATCATGGGAAATTTCAATTTCAGAAAGACCTTCTTTCTTAGCCACACCAACCATTTCCATATCAGGATCATATCCTTCAGGACAAGCAACAGTAAACTGCATTGGAATCCGCATTGCTAAAGAAAGCCAAGAATGCACAATATTATTACCATCCCCAACATAGGTTACCTTCAGATCTTCTAATGTACCACGATGCTCTAAAACAGTTAGAATATCTGCCATAATTTGACATGGATGATTAAAATCTGTTAAACCATTAACAACAGGAACACTTGCACTTTCAGCTAGCTCAATAATATGTTCATGATTAAATAATCTTGCCATGATCATATCATTATACTTACTTAGGACACGACCAATATCTGAAATTGATTCTCGCTTTCCTATACCAATATCATTAGGGCCTAAAAAAAGTGCATGCCCACCAAGACGAAAAAAGCCCGTTTCAAATGATACTCTAGTTCGCGCTGAAGGTTTTGCGAAAATCATGGCCATAGACCTATCCTTAAACGGATGATATAGTTCTCTATTGTAGAATTTATTTTTTATCCACCTTGCAAGCTCTAAAGTTTCCCATACTTCTTCTGTAGTAAAATCGGTAATATGTAAAAAATCTCTTTTCATTTTTATCCTTTATAAAATATATCTTCTTAAATCTTCATCCTCTGATAAATCAGAGAGTTTTTCTTTAACAATAGCCTTATTTAATTTAACTTTAGTAATTTTTTTATCAGGTAATTGAAAAAGAATATCTTCAAGCAAACTCGTCATAACTGTATGCAACCTTCTTGCACCTATATTTTCCATTTTATCATTTAATTCAGTTGCAATAGCGGCAATTTCTAAAATAGCTTCATTTAGAAACTCTAACTGAACACCTTCAGCATTTAAAAGAGCTATATATTGGGTAATAAGTGCATTTTTAGGTTTTGTTAATATTTTTACAAAATCTGTTTTAGTTAAATTGCTCATTTCAACCCTAATTGGGAATCTACCTTGCAGCTCTGGTATTAGATCCGATGGCTTGCTAACATGAAATGCTCCTGCTGCTATAAAAAGGACATGATCTGTTTTAATCTGTCCATATTTTGTGCTTACAGTACATCCTTCTACAATAGGCAATATATCTCTTTGAACTCCTTCTCGCGAAACATCTAAACCACCTGAACTCTCTGATCCTGCAATTTTATCTATCTCATCAAGAAAAACAATACCATTTTGTTCTGTACGATTCAAAGCTACCTTAGTAACATCATCCATATCTATTAGTTTTTCAGCTTCTTCTTTTATAAAAAGCTCTCTTGCATCGGTAACTTTTAGTTGCTGCGTTTTCTTCTTTTTAGGTAAAACATTCGACAGCATATCTTGAATATTTCCAGCCATATCATCCATACCTATTGGCCCCATAACTTGCATAAGAGGTAAGGGAGAAGCTTTAATATCTACCTTAATTATTTTATCTTCATATTCCCCATCATTGAGTTTTTTGCGAAGCTTCGCACGGGTTCGCTTCTGCCTTTCTAAAGACTCATCATTTGTAGAAGTTTTTTTTCCTTCAGGAAATAAATTCTCTAATATTCTTTCATTAGCATTTTCATAAGCTTGATCAAGCACATTTTTTTCTTTTTCATTTTTAACTTGCTTAATTGAAACTTCTACTAAATCACGAATCATAGATTCAACATCACGACCAACATAACCAACTTCCGTAAATTTAGATGCTTCAACTTTTACAAAGGGGGCATTTACAAGAGTTGCTAACCGACGAGATATTTCCGTTTTTCCAACACCAGTTGATCCTATCAATATAATATTATTAGGACTAATTTCATCTCTTAGCGGTTTTTCAACTTGTTGCCGTCTCCATCTATTTCTAAGAGCAATAGCAACAGATTTTTTAGCCTGATTTTGACCTACAATATATTTGTTTAATTCTTTTACTATTTTTTTAGGGGTTAGCTCTTTCATGCTTTTAATATAGAAATATTATCATTAGTATAAATACAAAGATCTGCTGCAATCAGTAGCGCCTTCTTAACTACTGTTTCAGGCTCCTTTTGCTTTGAATCTAAATAAGCCCTAGCAGCAGAAACAGCATAACCTGACCCACTACCTATAGATATAACTGAACCATCTGGCTCAATTACATCTCCTGAACCAGATAGTAGATATGAAGATGTTGAATCCATGATAGCTAATAAAGCATCTAATTCCTTTAACATCTTATCCGTTCTCCAATCTTTTGCCATTTCAACTACAGCTTTTTGCAAATTTCCATCGACCTCAATCAACTTTCCTTCAAATTTTTCAAAAAGCGTCATTGCATCTGCTACAGCTCCCGCAAAACCAGCAAGAACTTTACCTTCACAAAAACTTCTAACTTTTACTGCGCTTGATTTCATTTGCATATCACCCATGGTAACCTGTCCATCTCCGCCTAGGGCAATTTTCTTACCTATCCTAACACCTAGAATAGTTGTACTTCTTATTTTTTGCATATCCATAATTTTAAATTTTTCTCCTTAACCTTGCAGTAGGAAACTTGAGCTGCTCACGATATTTAGCAATAGTTCTCCGAGCAATTTTATAGCCTTCTTTATTTAAGATTTCAGTTAATTCTTCATCTTTAATAGGATTTTCTTTATTTTCAGTATCTATAATAATTTTCAATCGCTTTTTTACTTCTACATTAGATACATCCGACCCAGATTCAACCTGTATTCCCTCTGAAAAAAAAGTTTTAAGCTCCCTAATCTCCCATGGAAGCTGTACGTATTTTCCTTTTGTTACCCTGCTAACCGTTGAAATGTCTATTTCTAAATCATCGGCAATATCTTTTAGAACCATTGGAGTCAAACTCCTATTTTCTGAATAAAAATAATCAGATTGATATTTAATAATTGATTCCATTACTCTTTGAATAGTCTTTTTACGTTGACCAAGAGCATCAACAAACCAAGACGCACTTTCTAATTTATTTTTTACAAATGAATAAACCTCTTTATCTTTTTTATGCTCTTTAAGCATATCACGATAGACCTTGCTAACTTGCAGCTCTGGTAGCCTACCATCTTGAACTATAACATGGAACTTCCCATCCCGATGCTCAACATTTACATCTGGAACAACAATATCTTGTTTAAAATTTAAAGAATCATCTCTAGGGCTAGGATTTAATCTAGAAATAAATTCAATTGCCTCTTTAAAATCTTCTTTGGAGCAATTAATTGCATCAATAATTTTTTCATATCTATGATTAACAAAATCATCAAAAAAATCCTTTAAAATAATTGTTGCTAATTCATTTTCAGACCTAACTTCAGATTGCGCAATTAAACACTCTTTCATATTCGTTGATGCAAGACCTGGAGGATCTAGCCTCTGTATCATATTAATAACTTCTAAAACTTTATTTTTTTCAACATCCATCCTATCTGAAATCAGCATTGGATCAATAGTAAGATATCCCTTCCCATCTAAATTACCTAATATCTGTTCAGCTATTTTTAAATCTATTTCATCTACATCACAATCTTGCAATTGACTTAATACTTTATCTGATATAGTTTCTTGTGAAATTAATGGAGCCTCAAATTCAACCTCATTCTTATTCTGTGGCCTAGAATATTCATAGTCACCATTTTCCCCTAATAGTTCATCCCATTCAAAGTCAATTTCTTCCTCAAGTCCATCCTTATCATCAATAATATTTTCTTCAATTTCGTTTTCTGATATTTCCAACATTTCTAGAGCAGGGTTAAGCTCTAATTCTTCAAGTATTCGTTGTTCTAATAAATTTAAATTAAGTTGCAGCAAAGAAGCCTCTAGAACTTGCTTAGGAGTCAGCTTTTGTTTAAGTGATAATTTTTGAGATATTTTAGCCATCAGAAAAATCCATTTTAAACTTATTTCCTAGATATAAACGTTTTGCATCTTCATCTTCAGTGAGCTCTCTAGCAGAGCCCGATTTAAGAATATCTCCCTCAAATAAAAGATATGCTCTATCTGTGATTGTTAATGTTTCACGAACGTTATGATCAGTAATTAGCACACCAATATTTCTTGACTTTAAATCAAATATAATCTTTTGAATATCTTCAACAGCTATTGGATCAATACCTGCAAAAGGTTCATCTAATAAAATAAATTTAGGTTCTGTTACTAGAGCTCTTGCAATTTCTGTCCGCCTTCTTTCACCTCCAGAAAGTGTAAAGGCTTTGCTATTTCTAATATGCTCAATAGAAAAATCACTTAATAGCTGTTCTAAGCGATCCGATTGCTGCTTTTTATCTAATTCAGTCATCTCTAAAATTAATTTAAGGTTATCTTCTACGCTTAGTTGAGTAAAAACTGAGGGCTCTTGTGTTAAATAGCCAATACCTTCTCTTGCCCTTTTATACATTGGTAATTTTGTTATATTATTTCCTTCAATATCAACCTCACCCGAATCAGGACGGATCATTCCTGTAATCATATAAAATGTTGTTGTCTTTCCAGCGCCATTTGGCCCCAAAAGCCCAACCACTTCACCACGATTTACATTAATTGAAATTCCCTTTACAATTTTCTTATTGCTATATGATTTACAAAGATCAATACCTGATAGCCCTTCTGAATTAGATAGTTTCATTTTATATTCCATCTCTTGCAATACCAAAAGGTCTAGATATTCTCCAATGATTTAAATCCATATCTGATTCAAAACCAACTCCATAAAGTGTATCACCATCATAAGTAGTAAACATCACTGAGTCTTCTGCTATAATCATTCTATATCTATTATCCCATAGTATTTGATTTGTCACAAGGGTATAGCCACTATCTGAAACAACTAAAACATTACCACTTGCATATAAATTATTATTTTTTTCATTAATTTTTGCAGAATCAGAATATAAGATACTAATATGTTGACCCGACTCATTAAAAAAATCAGCTTGAACATTGCCCACTAACAATGCCATTTCATTTGACTTTTTATATAATTTTTTTGATTTTGCCGTAACAATTTTTTTTTCCTCTCTTGTCAAAACTATAAAAGGATCCCAAATTTCATTCTCAAATATTTCTTTAGACGGGTTAGAATCTTTTTCACTTATATTATTTGAACAAAAAAGTAAAAATAAAAAAATGATATATATTATACTATTTTTCAATGATCAATTATAATTTAAGCTCTCTAGTTTTTTCTTTTATTGCAGCAGCTATAAAATCACTAAATAGTGGATGAACATTTACAATACGACTTTTAAGCTCAGGATGAAACTGCACACCAACAAACCATGGATGGTCTTTAATCTCAATCATTTCAACTAAATTTAAATCCGTGTTTTCACCACTCACTAAAAGCCCATTCTTTTCCATTAATGCGCGATATTTATTATTAACCTCAAACCGATGACGATGTCTTTCATGAATATTACTTTTACGATAAGCCTTATATGCATTGGTCCCCTTTTTTACTCTACAAGAATAAGAACCCAATCTCATTGTTGCACCTTTTGACTTAATATTACGCTGTCCTTTCATTAAATCAATTACAGGGTTCTTGCAATGTTTTATAAACTCTGAACTGTTTGCATTTTTTATATTACATACATTCCTAGCAAAATCAATGATTGCACACTGTAGTCCCAAACAAATTCCAAAAAATGGTATTGCATTTTCACGAGCATATTTTGAAACCATTATTTTGCCTTCAATTCCTCTATCTCCAAATCCTCCAGGAATAAGCAATCCATCTACATTTTTAAATACTAAATCAAGGTCCTTATCCTTTTCTAACTTTTCTGAATCAACCCATTTAACATTCACCTGAGTATCATTTTCTATGCCTGCATGAATAAATGCTTCTAAAATACTTTTATATGCATCATGAAGACCATTATACTTACCACAAAGGGCTATCGTTACACTATTTTTGGGATTTTTAAACCTTCCTATTGAACTTTCTAACATATTCAAATTCTCTTGATGTCTTTGAATCTTAAGACCTAAAGCTCTTAAAATAGAAATATCAAATCTCTGTTCTTTTAAAACTAAAGGTATTTCATATATAGTATCTACATCAGGTGATTCAAAAACATATTCAGTTTCAACATTGCAAAATAGTCCTAATTTTTTTCGTAATTTTAAATTTAAATGGTGCTCAGATTCAGTACGACAAACAAGGATATGGGGGTCTAATCCAATCTCCCTTAATCTCATCACACTATGTTGTGTTGGCTTTGTTTTCATTTCACCTGCAGCGCTTATATAAGGTAATAAAGTCGTATGAATAACTAAAGAATTTTCCTTACCTGCTTCAAGAATAAATTGCCTAATTGCTTCATAAAAAGGCTGACCTTCAATATCACCAACCGTTCCACCTACTTCGGTAATGACAATGTCATGTTTTTTACGAGTATTAACACTTTTAATCCTTCGCTTTATTTCATCAGTAATATGAGGTATTACTTGAATAGTATCTCCAAGATAATCTCCTCTTCTCTCTCTTTCTAGAACATTCCAATAGATTCTACCTGAGGAGGTTGTATTGATACTACTTAGAGATTGATCTAAAAACCTTTCATAGTGACCTAAATCTAAATCTGTTTCAGTACCATCCTCTGTTACATAGCATTCTCCATGTTCGTATGGATTCAAAGTTCCTGGGTCGATATTAATATATGGATCAAATTTTTGAATTGTAACATTTAAATCTCTTGATTGTAATAATTTTGCAAGAGAAGCAGAAATAATACCCTTACCAAGTGATGAACTTACACCACCAGTTACGAAAATATATTTAGGAAGAATTTTAGATTTCATTAATAATTTTTCAAAAATACAAAACTATTGTTCATTATTGGGTTCTTGAATTTCCAAAATTTCCAGATCTCTGTGTCTCAAAATAAAAAATGATCGATTTCTGTAAAAACTATCTTTAAAAGTATAATCAAACTTATTTTGAAAATAAGTTGTTTCACCATATAGCAAAGAATTTTCAAATTTTTTAAATACGGCTATTCTCAAGATTAAGTCAAAAGTAAGATCTCTAGCTTTAATTGAAATTCTATCTGGCTCATTTCCATATTTTTCAATGTAGTTCTCATAAAAATTGTTATACTCAAAACTCGTTGAAGGTTTTGAATTTGATGGATAAATAAAATTTAAATTACCAAGTTTTTCAAGACTAATATTTGAATTTTCATAGTTTTCAGAACTCACAGTTGAAAATAATCTAATTTTTCTATCGTTATTATTTTGAGAATTTAGAAGAGAAGTTACACTAGATATAACATTTGTTTTCGATGTTTCTAAAAAAACCCAATTTTGTTTATTAAACCCCATCAAAGAGTCAGTTATCTCAGGATCAACAAAAAGATTTTCATTATCAATATCAACAACTTCTGCATTAGGAAATCTACTTATAAGTTTTGATTTTGAACTTATATTTTCTGAGTCAGAAATAATTATAGCACATTGATCTTCCATTAGATTAATTTCACTGTCAATAATATCAAAAACACGGGAGGATTTTAACGAATTATTAGTTGTTGTAATAATTACATTATCTTTAGTAGCTATTCCCTCTTCGACGAGAGGAGACACTATTAATGAGCTATTATCAGAATTGAATTTATTAAAGTTTCTTGAAATAAAAGGGCCTATAATCAAATCAAACTTATTTAAATCTAGGCTTTTTAATTGATCAATTTTATTTAAATCATTCTCTGTATCATAAACACTCAAGCTGACATTAATACCTAAATCCTTCAACTCTTGAATTGCATAAGTAACACCATTATAAAAATTAATTGAAATAGTTGTCAAGTTTAGTTCACCAAGAGTCTTTTCTGTATCTTCTACTGAATCTAACACTACAGTATTTAATTTAAAAGGGGCAAGAAAAGCTAATTCAAAATCAATTTTCTTAAATTTTTCTTTTGTTAAATCATTTAATTTTAAATCAGATAGGAGTACTGAGTCCTTTTTTATTGAATCAACTATGATATTAATTTCATCTTTAGCTACATTTTTTTTCTTTAAAGGAATAACGAGAATATATTTTCTTTTTAATTTATCAATTTGAATTCCA
>MDSW01083521.1_pt1 | contig 11310 bp, 11 predicted proteins | sample 811171 | NCBI WGS metagenome assembly MDSW01 (sample SAMN05326641, study PRJNA326480) | marine metagenome | isolation source: seawater | place: Atlantic Ocean: North West | collected 2012
GATAGACCCGATATTAGAGTGGGCGATGATGAGGTTTGGAATAAATCTGAAAAAGCTTTACTTGAGGCAATTAAAGAATCTAAACTTGAGTATAGTATTAACAAAGGAGAAGGAGCATTTTATGGTCCAAAAATAGAGTTTGTACTAAGAGATGCTATAGGAAGAGATTGGCAATGTGGTACTCTACAAGTAGATTTAAATTTACCTGGTCGGCTAGGAGCATCATTTGTGGATAAAGATGGATCTAAAAAAGTACCAGTTATGTTACATAGGGCTTTATTTGGATCTTTAGAAAGATTTATAGGAATTTTGATAGAAAACTATGCAGGAAAACTTCCGTTTTGGATTTCACCTTTGCAAACAATGGTTATTCCAGTTTCTAATGATTTTGATGACTATGCTGTTGAAGTAAATAAAAAATTAAAAAAATCAGGCATAACTAGTGAAGTTGACTTAAAAAATCACAATCTAAACTATAAAATTAGAGAACATTCTCTGTCAAAAATACCACTTCTACTTATTTGTGGTAAAAAAGAAGTTGACTCTAATACAGTAACTATTAGAAGATTGGATTCAAATGAACAAGAAAATATAGGTCTAAAAAAATTGATTGAAAAATTTTCATCTTTAGCAAAATCTCCTTCTTAAATAAGTGTCAAATATCAAACAAAATTATTTTCAAAGAAGAACTAAGCCCAAAGGACCAAAATCAAATTATAAAATTACATCAAACGAAGTTCAAGTTATTACTTCAGATGGTCAAAATTTAGGTATTTTAAATTTAAATGAAGCTATTAATAAAGCAAAAAATGAAGGCCTAGATCTAATTGAAATTGCACCAAATGCTAAACCCCCTGTTTGTAAAATAATGGATATGGGAAAATTTAAATATGATCAGCAAAAAAAAGCAAACAAAGCAAAAAAAAAACAAAAGAAAATTGAATTAAAAGAAATTAAGTTAAGACCAGTAACTGAAGTTCATGATTACACATTCAAAATTAAAAATGCTCAGAAATTTTTATCAAAAGGGGATAAGGTTAAATTTACTATAAGATTTAAAGGCAGAGAATTGCAACATTCTCACCTAGGGAATGAACTAATGGACAAAATTAAACAAGATATCCAAGAAATTGGCAAAGTTGAATCGCAACCAAAGTTCGAAGGCAAACAAATGACAATGGTTATTCAGCCTTTATAACCAATTATTGTAGTTGTAAAATAATATTATTATTAGTATAAAGCCGGTCAATATGCCAAAATTAAAAACTAAAAGTTCAGCAAAAAAAAGATTTAAAATAACAGCTAAAGGAAAAGTGATTATGGGTCAGGCTGGAAAAAGGCACGGCATGATTAAAAGAACAAATTCACAAATTAGAAAACAAAGAGGCACTACAGTTATGTCAAATCAAGATAGTAAGATTGTGAAATCTTATATGCCTTACAATTTAAGAGGATAGTATGGCAAGAGTAAAAAGAGGAACAACTAGTAACGCCAAACATAAAAAAGTTCTTAAGGCAGTTAAAGGTCAATGGGGTAGAAGAAAAAATACAATAAGAGTCGCAAGACAAGCGATGGAAAAAGCAATGCAATATGCATATAGAGATCGAAGAAACAAAAAAAGAAATTTTAAATCACTATGGATTCAAAGAATAAACGCAGGTGTTAGATCTGAGGGCCTTACTTATTCAAAATTTATTAATGGTTTGAACAAATCAGGAATTAAAATTGATAGGAAGATTCTAGCTGAAATTGCTTACGATAATCCAGAAGCATTTAAAACTATTGTTAAAAAAGCACAAGCGGCTCTTGGCTAATCTAGCTATTGTTTTTCTTAAGTTTAGAAATAATCTGTAAAAATGTCAGATTTTGAAAAATTAAAAAAACAACTAATAGATAAACTTACTAAAGCTCAAAGTTCTAAAGAAGTTGATATTATAAAGACAGAAATTTTTGGCAAAAGTGGTTTAATTAATTCAGAATTTAAAAAACTTGGATCCTTATCACCAGATGATAAAAAGAAAGTTGCTTCAGAAATTAATAGTGCAAAACAAGAATTAACAAAATTATTTAGTAACAAACTATCAAATCTAGAAAACTTAGAGATAGACGAAAGGATTAAAAACGAGAAAGATGACGTAACCCTTCCAGAAAAAGATTTTAGATTAGGTAAAATTCACCCTGTATCACAAGTAATAGATGAAATTTCCTCTATATTTTCAGAAATTGGTTTTAGCGTCGAAGAAGGTCCCGATGTTGAAACAGAGTATTATAATTTTACAGCACTTAATACTCCAGAGAATCATCCTGCTAAAGATATGCATGACACTTTTTATCTTGAAGAAAATATGAAAACATTATTAAGAACTCATACATCGCCTGTCCAAGTAAGAACGATGTTAAATGGAAAACCACCTTTTAAGATTATAGCACCTGGTAGAACTTACCGAAGTGATAGTGATCAGACACATACTCCAATGTTTCATCAATTAGAAGGACTTCATATTGATAAAAATATTACAATGGGACATTTAAAAGGTTGTTTAAACTATTTTATAAAAGAATTTTTTGAATTAGATAAAATTAAAATGAGATTTAGACCAAGTCATTTTCCATTCACAGAACCATCTGCTGAAGTTGATATTGGTTATAGAATTGAGAATAATAAAATTATAATTGGAGAAGGTGATAAATGGCTAGAAATTCTTGGTTGTGGAATGGTACATCCCAATGTTCTTAAGAATGCAAAAGTTGATCCAAATAAATTTCAAGGTTTTGCATTCGGAATAGGGATAGATAGGTTGGCTATGTTAAAATATGGAATTAACGATTTAAGGTCCTTTTTTGAAAGTGATTATAGATGGTTAAACTACTACGGTTTTGATCCACTTGATGTTCCAACAAATTATCGAGGTTTAAGTAAATGAAGTTCACAAAAGAATGGCTTAAAGATCATTTAAAAACAAGTAAAACTGAGTCACAAATTATTGAAAAATTAAATAGTATCGGTTTAGAAGTTGAAAAAGTTGAACCTATAAAAAACGAACTAAGTGATTTTATTGTCGCTAAAATTATTAAAGCAGAAAAACATCCTAATGCAGATAGATTGAAGTTATGTCATGTTGATATTGGTAAAAAAGATTTAGTAAAAGTTGTTTGTGGTGGACCAAACGCAAAAGATAATTTACTTACTATATACGCTCCACCAGGATCAATAATTCCAAAAAATAACATGAAGTTAGAAGTTTCAAAAATTAGAGGAGAAACATCTCATGGTATGCTTTGCTCTGAGTCAGAATTAAATATATCTAACGAGGTTGATGGAATTATTGAGTTAGACCAAAAATATAAATCCAAGGTGGGAGTAAGCTATTTTAACAACTCTAAAGATAACGTCATAGAATTATCAATAACTCCTAATAGACCAGACTGTTTAGGAATAAGGGGTATAGCTAGAGATTTATCAGCAAGTGGAATTGGAAAATTAATAGACAATAAAATAAAAAAAGTAAAAAAAAATTCTAAGCAAATTATTAAAGTTAATATTGAAAAATCTAAAAACCAAGCATGTACAATATTTGGAAGCTGCTTTATTAAAAATATAAAAAATCAAGAAAGTCCAGACTGGTTAAAAAAAAGAATTCTTTCAATTGGTTTGAGGCCCATATCTGCAGTTGTGGATATAACTAACTATGTAATGTTTGATCTCAATAGACCACTTCATGCATATGATGCAGATAAAATAAACGAAGGATTAATTATAAGGAATTCAAAGAAAGGCGAAAATTTTAAAGCTTTAGACAACAAAAATTACAATCTAGATGATGAGATGTGCGTGATATCAGATCATAAAGGTGTATTAGGTTTAGGTGGTATAATAGGTGGAACAAAATCTGGAACAGAGCTAAATACAAAAAATATATTATTAGAGTCCGCTTACTTTGATCCTGAAATAACAAGAAAGACTGCAAAAAAACTAGATCTGAATAGTGATGCAAAATTTAGGTTTGAGAGGGGGATTGATCCAAATTCTATTTTATTAGGACTTGAAAAAGCTTCAGAGATGATAGTAGAAGTTTGTGGAGGTGAAGCTTCTAAAATAGATATTCAATCAACAAAAATTTTTAAATCAAAAAAAATAAATTTTGATCCAAAGTTAGCAAGTAAAATTGTTGGAATACAAATTAAAACAAATGAAATAATTAAAATATTAGAAGATCTAGGCTTCAATTTAAAAAAAAAAAGCAAAACACTTGAGATTCAAGTTCCAAGCTGGAGGCCAGATATTCATGCTGATATTGATCTAGTAGAAGAGATAATCAGAATTAAAGGATTTGATAAAATTCAATCAATTGAACCAGAAAAAAAAAGAACGAAGCCAACTTTAGATTTTTTTCAAAAAAACTTTCATTTAGCACAGCGATCTGTTGCATCAAAAGGATACTTAGAGACAATAACGTGGTCGTTTACAGATGATAAATTGAATAATATTTTTAGAGAAAATTATCAGGAGGTAAAAATTGTTAATCCAATAAGTTCTGATTTAAACGTATTAAGAAGCTCTCTTTATCCTAATTTAATTCATGTTTTAAATAAAAATATTGATAGAGGTTTTGAGGATCAGTCGTTATTTGAAATTGGACCTTTATTTATTGGAAATAAACCTGGACAACAAATAACTGTTGTTAATGGTGTTAAAAAAGAAAATTTGCTAGATGTGTATGGAATTAAAAAAGACCTGGTTCAAACTCTAATAGAACTTGGAATTGATAAAAATGAAACTACTATAGATATAAATACGCCAAGCTATTATCATCCAGGAAGGTCAGGATCAATAAGTTCAAAAAAAGACAAGCATCTATTGGCTTATTTTGGAGAAATCCATCCTAAAATAGTTAATAAGGTATATGGATTTGAAATTTTTTTAGAAAATTTGGTCAAATTTAAGAGTCAAAATAAAAGAGATAAACCTACAGTTAATTTTTCAGATTACCAAAAATCAGATAGAGACTTTGCTTTTGTTGTTGATAAGGATTTAAAGGCACAAGATTTAGTTGAGATCATTTGGAATGTTGATCATTTGTTAATAAAAAATGTAAAAATTTTTGATGTTTACCAAGGTCAGAATATACCTTCAGATAAAAAATCAATAGCATTAAAAGTAACTATTCAATCAGATTTTAAAACTTTAAACGAAAAAAATTTGAATGAAATTTCAACGAAAATTATTTCTAATGTTGAAGAAAAAGCTAATGCGAAACTAAGATCATAATGAGTGAAATTGGTCATATTAGAAATTTTGCAATTATTGCTCATATAGACCATGGAAAGTCCACTATTGCGGATAGAATAATTCACAAATGTGGAGGACTTACAGACAGAGAGATGAAAGCACAAGTTTTGGACTCAATGGATATTGAGAGAGAAAGAGGAATTACAATTAAAGCACAGACAGTTAAATTAAATTATACAGCTAAAAATGGTAAAAAATATATCTTTAATATTATTGATACACCTGGCCATGTAGACTTCAGTTATGAAGTTAGTAGATCGCTTTATGCATGTGAAGGATCTATATTAATTGTAGATAGTACACAGGGAGTAGAGGCACAAACATTAGCAAACGTATATCAAGCTTTAGATATTGATCATGAAATAATCCCCGTATTAAACAAAATAGATTTACCAGCTTCAGATATAGATAAAACTAATAAACAGATTGAAGATGTTATAGGAATTGATACTTCAAATTCAGTGCCATGTTCAGGAAAAACTGGAGATGGTGTGGACGAAATATTAGAACAAATAATTGAAAAACTTCCTGCTCCAAAAGGTATAATTAATGAAAAATTAAAATGTCTACTAGTGGACAGCTGGTATGATACATATCTTGGTGTAGTAATTCTAGTTAGAGTAATAAATGGTAAAATTTCTAAACACATGAAAATAAAAATGATGTCAACAAATCAGGAATATTTAGTTGAAAAAGTTGGTATTTTTACACCTAAACCAAAAGATATTAACGAACTAAATGCAGGTGAAATAGGATTTATTACAACGGGAATTAAAGTTTTATCAGATACAAAGGTAGGTGATACTATTTGTGATGCCAACAACTCTATAAAAGATGCTCTCCCAGGTTTTAAACCTAGCAAACCTGTTGTTTTTTGTGGATTGTTTCCAGTAGATAGCTCAGAGTATCAAAAATTAAAAGATGGGCTAGCTAAGCTTCAATTAAATGATGCCAGTTTTTCATTTGATCCCGAGTCTTCATCGGCCTTAGGCTTAGGTTTTAGATGTGGATTTTTGGGTTTATTGCATTTAGAAATTATAACAGAAAGACTAGAACGAGAGTTTGATATTAATCTATTAACAACCACACCAGGAGTTGTTTATAAAATACATTTCAATAATGGTGAAATAAAAGATCTTCAAAATCCCTCAAACTTACCAGATCCTACATTTATTAAATTTATAGAAGAACCTTGGATTAAAGCTACAATTATAACTCCAGAACAATATTTGGGATCTATAATTAAAATTTGCCAAAATAAAAGAGGGATACAAACTAATCTTAGTTATTCCGGCAACAGGGCAGTAATTAGTTATGAGATACCACTAAATGAGGTTGTCTTTGATTTTAATGATCGATTAAAATCTATGACTAGTGGATATGCTAGTTTCGATTATGAAATTATAGGCCATCGAGAAGGTGACTTAGTAAAAATGAATATACTTGTAAATTCAGAGCCTGTAGATGCTCTTGCAATGATGATACACAAAGATTTTGCCCAGACCACAGGTAAAGAAGTATGTGAAAAACTAAAGGATTTAATTCCAAGACATAATTTTATGATACCGATACAAGCTGCTATAGGTGGAAAAATTATAGCTAGAGAAACTATCAAGGGTTATAAAAAAGATGTTTTAACCAAAATTCATGGAGGTGGAGCGGTAGATAGAAAGAGAAAATTGCTTGAAAAACAAAAAAAAGGAAAAGCAAGAGCTAAACAATTTGGAAAAGTCGAAATTCCACAAGAAGCATTTATTGGAGTATTAAAAATTAATAAAGAAAATTAATCTTTATACATTTAAATTTTTTTTAGATAGGTGATCTTCAATTTTAAATAATAATTCATACATCTTTAAATTTGAGCTAATATCATTAATTTTATTTTTACTGTAAAATTTTTCTAACAATAATTTTACAGTTTTTTGATTTTTTTTATTGTAACCATTATAAATTTCTTTTTTACTTTTGTTATATATGATCACTTTTTTTGTTGGTACGTTAAGATTATTTGAAAATTCAACAAAAATTGTAAAATAATTCAAATCAAATGCTAATTCAAGTTTTTCTGAAACTAATCCTTTTTTAATTTTTTTTGAATAATTAATAATATGAAATTTTTTTGGTAAACCAAAAAAATTAATTATCAAAGCTAAGGGATGAGGCAGCCAATCAATAAAAGGTTTTTTATAAGAATTTACTTTTTCATTTTTGCCATAAATCATTTTTATTTTATTTATATTTTTAAACTTAAAAAATTTATTCAAAACTTTAAATTTTTCAAAATTTAATACATCATTATGATGTATAGCTATTTTTTTTTTATAATTTTTATTAATTTTAGATAATTGTTTTAATTGATTTAAGTCTTTAACTACTGGTTTTTCTATAATAATATTTTTGTTTGCTTTGTATGCGAGTTTTAAATATTTTAAATGTGTTTCAATTGGTGAAGCAATTATAAATAGATTAATATTCTTCGAATTAAAGAAATCATTAATTTTTCTAGATCCATTTTTTATTTTTTTTTTGGTAAGAATATCGACAAGTTTAAATTGACTTTTTTTTTTATTTCCTTAGCAAAAATTTTACCCATCTTCCCATATCCAACTAAGCCAACATTAAAGGTTTTCATGATATTATTTTGGGCTTTGGAAAAGGCACTAAAAATTTTCCACCTATTTTTTTAAAATTTTTATTTTTTCTAATATTTTTAATGATTACATCTGAATAATTCCAGGCAAATATTATCAATATATCAATATTTTTAAAGTTTAATTTATTAGGATTTAAAATTTTTATTGAAGTTCCTGGAATGCACAAACCATGTTTTAATTTGTTATCATCAAAAATAAACTTGATATTACTTTTCTCTGATAGTTTAAAATAATTCAGTAAAGTGGTTGTTTTTGCTGCAGCGCCATAACCAGCAATTTTATAATTTTTTTTATTAAATTTGATTAAAATTTTATTAAGTTTATTTTTACATGCATTTATTTCTTCTTTGAATTTCTTATAAGTATTGATATTGAATAATTTATATTTTTTTCTCTCCATTGATAACTGATTACTAATTTTTCTTTGATGATTAATTTTAGGGTTTTTAGATACATAAACTCTTAAAGAACCACCTTGAGCATCTGTTATTTTAAAATTTATTAAATTTAATTTAAATCTTTTCACAAATTTTGATATTGGAAGCAACGCATGATAATCTATATGTTCATGGTAAATTGTATCAAAAGTATTTTTTTGAAGAACCGACTTTCTATAAGATACTTCAAATATAAATATACCTTTATAATTTAATAAATTTTGAACACCTGAAAAAAAATCACTTAAATTTTCAACATGCGCACATACATGATTTGCGGTTATAATATCAAATTGTCCATATTTTTTTTTAATCTGATTACTGCTTTTTTTTGTAAAAAAATTATCAATTTGGTTTATGCCCTTACGATTAGTTATTTTTTTTAGATTTTTGGCAGGATCTATCCCTAATCTTGTAAATTTTTTTTCATTAAAAAACTCTAAAAAAGTTCCATCATTTGAGGCGATATCTAATATTTTTACTTCTTTTTTTTTATAAATTTTACTTACTTCCTTCGCATATTTTTTAAAATGTAGAACATTCTTCTTTGAAGTATTTGTTTTGTACAAATAGTTTATAAACATTTTTTCTGGTTTTATAGAATGCGCTAACTGAAGATGCCCACAATTATTGCATAAATTTAATTTCAGAGGATATTTTTTTAATTTTTTACTTACTTTTTCACTAGAATATGAGTTTGCTAAAGGTGTATTTCCCAGATCAAATACTTTTTTTAATTTTCTCGAATTGCACAATCGACAATATTTTATTGGGACACAATCTTTTCTTTGCACTATTTATATCTTGAAATTATTTCTTTTACTTTTTGTTCTTTATCCATATTTAGTCGAACTAAATCGTTTTCATAATCAAATTTATCTCTTTTTCTACTACTATAAGATAAAAAATGAGTATTTTTTATAAAGTAAGCCAAATGATCTTGTTGGTAAGTAGTAAAAAAAAGATCTCCTTTTTTCATAACTTTGTAATTTAATTTAGATCCCTTTTTTCTATTCCTATAAAAGAATAATATTTCTCCTTTCAATATATAACAAAAGTGTTCATCTTTTTTATGGTAATGGTTAGCTCTAATTGATCCTTTCTTTGAAAATATTTCCAACGATGATGAAAATCCCTTATCTAATATTTTTAATAAATATCCCCTTTCATCTCTAAAGACTTTTCCAGTTTTATGAATAAATTTAAATTTTTTTTTCATATTTTTTTAAAAATTTTATATTGTTTTTTGTACCATTTAACCATCATTGGCAAATCTTGTTGTAAATTTCTCACAGGTTTCCAACCTAATTTTCGAATTTTTTTGGATGATACTGAATATCTTTTATCATTGTATAGTCTATCTTTTGTAAAAATTATATATTTATTTGGATCCTTTTTTAATATTTTACAAATTTTTTTTGCAATATTAATATTCTTTTCACTATAATTGCTCCCAATATTAAAAGTGCCTCTATTTTTTTTTCTCACCAAAAGTATTAATGCCTTAGCAAAATCAATCACTGATAAATAATACCTAATATTTTTACCATCTCCATGAATTGGTATGGGTTTATTTTTAATTAAATTTACGATAGATGTAGATATTAATTTTTCTGGGTATTGCCTAATTCCATAAATATTATTTGCCCTAACTATTATAATTTCTTTTTTATAAGTATATTTATAACTATTTATTAATATTTCAGCAGCAGCTTTTGATGCAGAATATGGATTTGTTGGATTCACTAGTTGGTTTTCAAAACAATTACCTGAAATTTTTTCACCATAAACTTCATCAGAACTTACGTGCAAAATTTTTTTAACCTTATTTTTTATACATTCTAGTAGAAAAGCATGAGCACCTAATGTATTTGTTTTGGTAAAATTCAAAGGAGATGTAAATGAATTATCCACGTGACTTTCTGCTGCAATATTTATTGCTAAATCACAATTTTTTAAAAAATTTGAATAATTTTTTGTATTAAGAATATCGCTCTTTATAAATTTTACCCTTGGTGATTTGATAATTGATGATAGAAACTTTTTATTTCCAGCATAGGTTAATTTATCAAGTATTGTAATTTTGCTTTTATTAAAACTTTTAAAAAAAGCTTCTGATATATGAGAGCCAATAAATCCAGCACCACCAGTTATAAAAATGTTTTTAAAATTATTTTTCATTTAATGGATAATGATGTATTGTGCTTTAAGCTAAATAATATAATCAAAGCGACATAATTTGCAAATATAAAATGAAGATATTTGACTGTTTCATATATTTCGACGAAGACTTATTATTAGATTTAAGACTTAACACCCTTAATGATTTTGTTGATAAGTTTATAATAGTTGAGGCAGACACCACACATACAGGAAAATTTAAAGAATTAAAATTTGATATAAATAGGTTCAAAAAATTTAAGAATAAAATTAATTATTATCCTATCAAAAATATAAAAATTGATAAAAATTTGAAAATAAAAAAAAATTGGTCAAAACATCACTTAATTGATCAATCTATAAGAAATTCTATAGCTAATTATATTGATGAAGCTTCTGATAATGACTGGATATTGATTTCAGATATTGATGAATTGCCTAACCCAAATGAATTAATAAATTTTGATAAAAATAAAAAATTTGGTTTTTTTGAACAAGAAATGTTCTATTACAAATTTAATTTAAAAAATTTTTCAGATCTAGCATGGTATGGATCACGTATTTGTGTGAAAAAATACTTAAAATCTCCTCAGTGGTTAAGAAATATAAAAGTAAAAACTGATAAAAGTTTTTTAAAAAAAATTTTTAATAATCAATATATTCTAAAAAATGGAGGATGGCATTTTACTTACATAAAACAACCTATAGAAATTATAACAAAGATAAAATCTTTTGCCCACTCCGAACTTGTTAAAGAACATATGTTAA
>MDSW01161798.1_pt1 | contig 11310 bp, 8 predicted proteins | sample 811171 | NCBI WGS metagenome assembly MDSW01 (sample SAMN05326641, study PRJNA326480) | marine metagenome | isolation source: seawater | place: Atlantic Ocean: North West | collected 2012
CAACACTTTTCCTCCTACTTAACATTTTCACCCTAAAAAAACTGTAAAACGAATTCGCACAAAAATCCATGAGATCCCTCAGTAAGTATGCCTCTGAATTTTATTTTACTGATGAGCGAGCAACCTCCTGTAACTTGCGCCATTTAGCTGTGATTATCGAACTATCTGGATGACTAATTATATCGTGTATCGTTGCACGCGGTTGGTAGGGTAGGTAAAGCCCAGTGTGCCATGCAAGGTTTCTATAAATCATAAAATCTCCTGCAAAAAGATGAATTGGTTCAGCATTAGGCATGCTTAGACAATGGTCCAGATAATATCGTTCCGCCTCAGCAGAAGACATTGATCCAGGCGGAATCTGCATATCCGAGCGCCCTGTGCTCTCAATCTCTCCTGGTTCATCAAAAGTACGCAAATGTGAACCAGGAACGAACCACGTGCTAGAATCTGCATATAGGGCACAATTCACTTGATTGAATACACGTAAATCATGCCAAAACTCTTTCATAGCAGCATTCATCGCTGGGTTGCGATCCCGTATCGGCACTTCAACAACTCCGTCTCTGTGCCAACCACAACACCAGGGATGTTCCAGTGGCTCCACTAGTAAGCCCATTATATTCAAATGCGCATGCGTGTAGCCGGGGCCTAGTAAAGATTCTATCGCCTCACGCAAATCTGCTAACTCAGCATAATCCTTAAATGGTTGGAAATCCAACTTGTCGGAAAATTTTTCAAGCGGTTGAATACGCTGCGCCTGTGGTCCATTTATTTCGTGAGCTAAAGACCGTGCAATATCAGCCTGACAACGTAAATCTCGCAGAAGAGAAGCAGGAATAATTCTCCGGAATATCCAGTAACCACGCATCAAATATTTTGAAACATCTATATCTTCCAACACAACACCAATCTTTTACGCCCAGGCTCCCTTAGCCATAAGGCCGCCATCTACATTAATGTAACTCCCCGTCATAAATGCAGCCTCTTCACTTGCAAGAAATATTACCGCAGCCGCAACGTCAGAGGGTGTTCCCATCCTTCCAACCGGGTGACTATCCACAGCTTCTTGAGTCAACTCTTCACGAGTTTGCCCCGTATAAATTCGAGCTTCTTCCACCAAAGGCGTATCAACGGTTCCGGGGTTTACCGCTAAGACTCGAACACCATACTGGGCATATTCTAGAGCCAACTGACGAGTAAGAGAAAGAATTCCTCCCTTGCTTGCAGCATACGCAGAAACACCCATGGCAGATTGTAGCCCTTGAACACTTGCCGTATTGATAATTACCCCGCTACAAGCCTCTATCATGTATGGGAGGCTGTATTTACTCATTAAAAAATGGCTCTTCAAATTGACATCTATAATTCGATCCCACATTTCATTAGGCAATTCATGCGCAGGTAAATAGCTCGAGGTAGGTTGTATTCCCACATTATTGCAAAGTATATCGATACCGCCCCAATCTCTAGCAACAGAATCACATAAATTTTTACATTTTAAAGCCTCAGAAACATCGGCGTTATAAAATCGAGTCTCTCCAGAATATCCTTCAACTTCTTTAGAAATCTGCTCTCCGGCCAACTCATCTGTATCTACACATGCAACTCGAGCACCAGCCTCAGCAAAGGCCCTTACTATACCACTGCCGATACCCTTTGCCCCTCCCGTTACTACTACAGACTTATTTGTAAAATCTGCCATAGACTAACCTTTCTTTTGTTAAAAACAAAACTTCATATCGCTCGAACAACAACAGTATATGCGCGTTGACCTAGTAATTCAACCGGCAAGACTTTTTCTATATGCAATTTATTATTTTTTTTCAGCAAATTCATGAGTAAATTTCGCTCACTCGTCAATAATACCGTTAGAGAATATGGCTGGATTACTCGCCGAATTTCACCTAGTACTCGAGTATACAAATCAGGCAGACCTTCTTTCGTTTTTATTTTCTTACCAAATGGAAGATTACATGCAACGCTGGTTACACTTCCAGAATCTAAAGGCAGATTACAGGCGTTCCACTGACGAATTCTAATTGGTTTATAACGCGGCCCGATATTATCCTTCGTAGCAAGGAGAGCTTGTTTGGAAAGGTCTCCGCCAAGCAATTCTCTATAACGCCCAGATTCACCACGCTCGATTAGTAATGTTCCAGCTCCGCACATCGGATCTAAAAAAACATCCTGATCTGTTGGTTTAGTTAAAATTACCATGGCACGAGCTACCACTGGACGCAAAGATGCAGATAGGGAATTAGTCTTGTAAGTGCGGTGGCGCATAGTACGATCCGACAATCGCAATCCGCAGATTACTTTTTCCTTTGACTGCCATATCCAAAATTCTAAATTACCACCATCTGCCACAGCCTTCCACGAAGGAAAACGCCGTGCTATCACATTAGTGATTCTGTCCCGCAATACAGTTCGAACATATTGCTGTCCTCCACCGTAACGCTGAGCGATGACCCTAAATCGGATCCTTTTATCACGACGACGCGACAATTGTCCGAAAATCTCCAATCCTTTTTCCCAAGACTTACAAGTCTCAACCTGAGCTTCTAAATCTTTTAATCCGTCCTTCCCCAACGAAACATCCATATTCAACAAACAGTAAAAAACATCTTCCGAGACACCTAAATCAAATAGACCAAAAACCTCCGCAGACCATCTAAATTGAATTAAGCCAGGTAACTTCTCTTCAATACTACCTCCAGCATTGACAATTTCACGTTCCAAAATAGACTCAAGTCCGACAACTGTATGAGCATAATATAGATGCTGATCATTCATACAAATCCGACAAATCAGCATCTGCCAAGTCAATTAGAAATTGAGAGATCTTTTGAGCAACCTGCTGGACACACTTTCGGCCTTTTTCGGGAGATGCAAGAGCGGGATCACCAATTCCCGTATCATTTGTAGCGCTCAGCCAGTGCCTTTGAGTCCAAACCCATCCCTCTCGCAGACCTGATATCTTAAACCTGTGTTCGCACCCGTCTCCGGCTTCATCCAGGGGTAATACGAATTCAGGCTTCAAATATTGCATTACACTTGTCTCTAATTCATTTGCATGATCACCACCACGTTCAAAAATACTCTCATCGACAATAGAGAACCAGTTTAGACAACAAATGAAGATTTCATATTTAGGAAGGAGCTCTCTTATAATCTGTCGAAAATCGTTGCCTCCATGTCCATTCACGATCAATAATCTATCAATACCCTGTCGCTCGAGCGCCGAAACAATATCATCCAATACAGCTAATTGCGTTGATGGATTCATGTTGATATCAAATTTTATATCCAATTGCCCAGTATTGACACCAAATGGGATCGTCGGCAAAACAATAGATTTTATTCCTTTTTCCCAAGACAGACGAGCAGCTTCCGCCGTTATTTCATCGCACTGTATGTTGTCAGTTGAATAAGGCAGGTGATAATTGTGTGCCTCGGTAGCACCCCATGGCAATATCGCTAATTGGAAATCTGTTTCTTTAACATTTTTCCAATTAGTTTCAGCCAGAATATACTCTCTTCCCGACATACCAACTCTCTTTCTGATATTCCACAACAGGCATTACTCTATCACTCAAATAAAATTTTTTGCGACAAATAATTATGTTCTTGGGGGAAATCTCTACGAAGAATCATTTGACACTATTCGGGTGATAGAAAATAAATGGACAACTAACGAGCTCCACACTTTTTCAGGCATGCATTTAAATAGCCTCTACTTTCGGCAGCAATTGTCGCAACATGTCCAAGTTCATAATCTTTTGCACCAATGACTTCAAGGTTAACTGCCACGTCAATACCTGCTTTGTGTAAAACTGCAACATACCCAGCAAGATCAATATTCCCACGGCCACAAGCCTGAAGTTCAGGAGCACCAGGACCGCCCTCGGGCACAACACAATCGCGTATGTGCACATGTTTCACTCGCGAGATGACAGCCTTTAAGGCCTCGACCGGATTCTCCCCCGCTCTATAGATATGACTGGGGTCCATATCAATACCAAACCCAGAAGAATCTATCTCACTCATAGCTCTCAATGTAGAAGGGGTATTGTAAATACAATTACCTACGTGCGCTTTTACACACAAAACAACTCCATGTGCTTTAGCACGTTCCGACAATTTAGCGAGAAGTTCCACTTGACGCTCAAAATCTTCCTCAACATCTGCAACTCCACCTGGACCGACATTTACCACTGGGATTCCCATCTCAGCGCCTGCAGCAAAAGCTTTTTCTAATCTATCTTCGTCCAAAGCCGCTTCTTCCATGGATAACAATTCGAGACCATGTTCTTCACTCATTTCTTTGATCTGATTTCTTTGTGCCTTCCAATTGTCTAACTCCAAATGCTCACACATACCTTTTATTGCAGAAAGCTCAACACCATCATACCCAGCACAAGCAATGTATTTAAATGCAGTTTCAAGATCGAAACCAGCAAAAAGAACGGAGTTTGCGCCCAGCTTAATCATACCAAAAACCTCCATAAATCATAATGTAAAACGGAATGATAACTCGTAATTTATCGAGTTTTCAATATCGTAGCAGGCCTGAAGAGCGTCAAGTAAACTATCTGCCCGTCAATAATCGAATCTCCGCAGAGAAGGGAAGACAGATTAGGTTAAATAATCAACAACTTATGAATAAAATAAAATCTGATCCCCCCCTTTCCATTAATCGAATTTACGACCACATTCTTCAATAGCCGATAATAATTGTTAAACATCACTTTAGTTAGGTATCGATTAGGGCATGGAAACAGACCAAATTGTAGTTCGCGGCGCAAGAGTACACAACCTGAAAGACATCGATATAGAGCTACCAAAGAATAAGCTGATATGTTTTACGGGTGTTTCAGGTTCAGGCAAATCATCTATGGCATTCGACACACTTTACGCCGAGGGTCAACGACGATACGTCACCTCTCTTTCGGCTTACGCTCGCCAGTTTTTGGGCCAGATAGAGAAGCCCGATATCGACTCCATCTCTGGCTTAGCTCCTACAATTTCAATCGCTCAAAAAACTGCAGGTAGCAATCCCAGATCAACAGTTGGAACAATAACAGAAATCTATGATTACTTGCGCGTTTTGTTCGCTCGAGTGGGAACACCTCATTGCATTTCGTGTGGCGAACCAATCGGAGCTCAGAGTCGAGATCAGATGTCCAAGCGTATACTTTCGTTACCTAATGGTGCGACCGTACAACTTCTCGCACCGATTGTTCAGGAACGTAAAGGAGAGTACCACGAACTCTTCGAAGAGTTACAAAAGTCCGGATATATTAGGGCTCGAATAGATGGTAATTTTTTTAAACTTGATGAAGCCCCTCCCCTAGATCGCTATAGTAGGCACAGTATAGAAGTTGTTGTAGATCGTATCACCTTGAAGAAAAGCAATGAAAACCGACTAACAGAAGCCATAGAAACTGCTCTACGACTCGGCGAAGGTACATTTATCCTATCAAGAAATAACGAACATGATCAGTTATATAGTGAAAGTTTCGATTGCCCTACGTGCGACATCTCCTACAAAGAGCCCACGCCACAAATGTTTTCGTTTAATAATCCACAGGGAATGTGCTTGGAGTGTAAAGGACTTGGCACACAAGTCCTCATGAGTGAGCAACTATTAGTCCCTGATCCCACACTATCAATTCGAGGCGGAGCGATATCACCGTTAGGCAATATTCGCAATAACCGTTGGCGTTTACATATGTATGAGGGAGCAGCAAAATATTTAGGATTCGACCTTGATGTTCCATGGAAAGAATTAAATCAAGACCAAAAGAAATTTTTCCTTCATGGTACAGGCGAAAAAAAAATAACTTTCACCTATACAAACAGGAGAGGGTATACGTGGTCTCATGAAGACATCTACGAAGGAGTAATTAACTTTTTAGAAGAGCGTTTTCAAAATGGTAACGATAGAGTAAAACGTGAATTAGAACCATATATGGTTGCCCAGGTCTGTAGCGGTTGCAGAGGTGGTCGCCTAAGACCAGAATCGCTCGCAGTTCGCATAGAAGATCTTGCCCTTTCGCAAATAACCAGCCTCTCTATAGACGAAACCCGTAACTTTTTTTCAAACCTCAAATTCGACCCGATAAAAACAATTATCGCTGAGGAAGCTTTAAAAGAAATAAGAGGACGTCTACACCTAATGTGTGACATGGGTTTGGGATATCTCTCTTTAGATCGGGGAGCACACACTCTATCCGGAGGAGAAGCGCAAAGGATCCGGTTAGCTTCACAAATAGGTTCAGGGCTTGTTGGCGTAATATACATACTCGACGAACCGTCGATCGGCCTTCACCATAGAGATAATAGACTTTTACTCGAGACATTAAAGCGTTTACGAGATATCGGTAATACAGTCATAGTAGTGGAACATGACGAAGAGACAATGAGAGAATCAGATCTCGTCGTAGACTTTGGTCCCTCTGCAGGAGAGCACGGAGGGCAATTGGTAATTTGTGGAACACCACATCAAGTATCGCAAAGTGCAACATCAATCACTGGGCAATACCTCTCTGGTAAAAAACGCATTGCCGTACCAAAAAAAAGACGAGCAGGTAATGGTAATTTCATTGAAATCTTAGGTGCACGCCACCACAACTTGAAGGGAATTGATGTTCGAATTCCTCTTGGTTGCCTGACAAGCGTATGCGGCACATCTGGTTCCGGAAAATCTTCATTAATAAATGGAATATTGTTTCCTGCTCTTGATCGCATATTACACAAAGCACAGTGCGAAGTAGGAGCCTATGATGAACTCCGAGGAGTCGAATATTTGGATAAAGTAATCCGCATAGATCAGAAGCCCATAGGGAGAACGCCACGATCTAATCCTGCAACCTACACCGACGTCTTTACCCCTATCCGCCAATTATTCGCTCAACTCCCCGAGGCTCAATTACGAGGCTATAAACAAGGACGCTTCTCTTTTAATGTCGATGGTGGACGTTGCGAAGCCTGCAATGGAAACGGTTCGAATTTGATCGAAATGGAATTCCTAGCCGACGTGTGGGTAGAATGCCAATCTTGTAGGGGAAACCGATTCAATCGAGAAACCTTAAGCATAAAATTTAAAGATAAATCAATATCAGATATTCTCCGCATGGAAGTGAAAGAGGCGTTAGAGTTTTTTGATAATATTCCTAAAATTCAGAAGATATTAGCAACATTAAATGATGTTGGTTTGGGCTATATAAAGTTAGGGCAGTCTGCTACTACTCTTTCAGGCGGAGAAGCTCAACGAGTGAAACTAGCAAAAGAATTGTGTAGACCGAATACAGGCAGAACCCTCTACTTATTAGACGAGCCTACAACAGGGCTTCATTTTGACGACGTCGATAAACTTCTAAATATTTTGCACACTTTTGCAGATCAAGGAAATACTGTAGTCGTAATTGAACACAATATGGAAGTTATAAAGACTGCTGACTATATCTTAGATCTGGGTCCGGATGGAGGCGTTAACGGCGGCGAATTAATTGGTGCAGGTAGCCCTCAGGAAATTGCAAGTCACAAAAATTCACCGACTGGTCAGTATCTCAAAGAAATCTTACGAGAAATTGACGAAGTGACTGATTCGAAAAAATATATATCAAAAAAAGCACGCAAAATTGAAAACATTGAGGTAAAAGGTGCTAGCCAGCATAACTTAAAAAAAATTGATGTAAAAATTCCTCGAGAAAAACTTACCGTCATTTCTGGAGTATCTGGTTCCGGAAAATCATCATTGGCATTCGATACTATTTACGCTGAAGGCCAAAGGCGTTATGTAGAATCGCTTTCGGCTTACGCACGACAATTCCTCGAGCAAATGCAAAAACCAAAAGTAGAGCATATTTCAGGCCTCTCACCAGCAATTGCCATTGAGCAGAAGCCTACAAGTAAAAATCCACGATCAACAGTCGGAACTGTTACCGAAATATATGACTATATGCGAGCTTTATTTGCAACTATCGGTATTCAATATTGCCCGAAATGCAACGTGCCTGTGGGTACACAGACTTCGGAACAAATAGTGGATAGGATTATTGTTGCAGGTCAACGTAGAGTAATTTTGCTAGCACCCGTCGAACCAAGAAATAATGAAGGGTATGAAACTATGCTCGAAAGAGCACGGAGTGAAGGCTTTCTTAGAGTTCGAATAGACGATACAATCCAAAGATTAGACGGCGAAATTAAATTGGAGCGATCTATACGTCATAAAATCGAATTAGTAGTCGATCGTTTAGTTCCACGTTCAACAGAAATTTCACGTTTAAATGAGTCTGTTGAACGTGCTATTGAATTGTCTCAAGGAGAGGTAATCGTATTAGATATTGAAACCCAAACGGAAACGTGTTTTAGCCGACAAAACTCCTGTCCTGAGTGCGGAAACGCTTTTGAACAACTTCACTCTCAATCGTTTTCATTCAATCATCAACATGGTATGTGTCCAGTCTGCGAAGGTTTAGGAGAAGGTGAAGGCCTTGATCGAGATCTTGTCATTTCTAATCCTCATTTAACAGTTCGGAATGGTGCAATTGATTTTTGGGGAGTATTGACAAATAATGACTTTATAAAAGTTTTGGAATTAACCGGACGCAAACTTGGTTTTGACATAGACACACCATTATCTGAAATGAGTGAAGAGGACAGGAGGGCATTATTATACGGTTCACTAGACAAAAAAATACAATGGCAAGATGGGCACTCTTTACAGTATAAAGGCATTCTACCCATCATCGATGAATGGGCAAAACATTCAACCCAATTTAAGTCTAGATTGAAGACTGTTCCATGTTCTGCATGCGAAGGAAGCAGACTCAAAATCGAAAGCCGGACAGTCTATCTACGCGATCACAATATCAATAAACTCGTCAGGTATCCTATCTCTAAATCGTTAGCATTTTTTGAACGACTGCAACTCGACTTAAAGGAAAATGAGATCGCAGGCGAGTTACTTGTCGAGATACGTTCACGCCTGAAATTTCTCTCTAACGTTGGCTTGGACTATATATCACTGGATAGAAAATCTTCCACACTCTCGGGAGGTGAATCACAACGTATTCGTTTAGCTTCTCAAATAGGATCGGGCTTGACCGGAGTACTATACTTACTAGACGAGCCAACAATAGGCCTCCACCCTCGAGATACTAGCCGATTATTAGATGCCTTGACTGCGTTGAGAGATCTTGGGAATACGCTTATAATGGTTGAACATGATCGGGAGACTATAGAAAAATCTGACTTTGTCTTAGATATAGGACCTGAAGCAGGTAAAAACGGAGGTCTTCTTACGGCCAAAGGTTCACTATCCTCGATAAGGAGAAGTAAAAAGTCTAAAACTGGTGCATACTTTCGTGATGAATTAAATGTACCCAAACCAGAGAAACGGCGTTCAGGCAATGGCAATCGATTGATTGCTTGTGGCGTCCGACACAACAATCTACGAAACTTGAATATCCAAATTCCTTTAGGCGTGATGGTAGGAATCACTGGAGTTTCTGGATCAGGAAAATCATCATTCGTAGGAGATGTGATTTTTAATGGAGTAGCTAACACTATTCAAAATACTACTTACAAAGTAGGAGAATTTGACGAAATTATTGGAACAGAGAATTTAGATAAAGTAATCAACATTGATCAATCTCCTATCGGACATTCTCCGCGATCTACTCCAGCAACTATCATGGGTGTTTTTGATCTAAAAAGACAGCTTTATACAGAATTACCAGAATCCAAAATCCGTGGTTATGCTCCTGGAAGATTCAGTTTTAACAAACCGGGTGGACGGTGTGAACGGTGCGAAGGTCTCGGTCAAAGGTGCATCGAAATGCATTTTCTTCCTGATGTATGGGTGGAGTGCGAATCTTGTAGCGGAAAACGTTATATTGAAGATGTACTGCAAGTGAGATTCAAAGAGCATTCTATTTCAGACACACTAAACCTAACAGTTCAAGATGCTCTAACGATATTTACGGATGTACCGCGTATCCAACATAAGCTTCAAGTTATGGACGACGTTGGACTGGGTTATATGGGGTTAGGACAATCTTCGACCACCCTCTCAGGCGGCGAAGCTCAACGATTAAAACTTGCAACAGAGTTAGCTAGGCCCAATACCGGAAAAACGCTGTTCATATTAGACGAGCCAACAACAGGCCTTCATGCAGCTGATGTCCGAAAACTTTTAGTTGTTTTGGATCGCCTTGTAGATTCAGGCAATAGTATGTTGATAGTTGAACATAACTTAGATGTCATAAAACATGTAGACCATATAGTAGACCTTGGACCCGAGGGAGGGGCCGGAGGAGGAACTCTTGTTGCAGAAGGTACCCCAGAAGAAGTTGCAAAGATAGAAAAATCACATACCGGAGTCGCTCTCAAACCCTTTCTAATATAATTCAATAAGATTCATAACCAGTGAGAACAAATAGATAAGTAAGTCATGAATGATTTTTTTCTTCCACAACGCGCTTTCTTTACGGTCAATTACAGATGTCCATTTACTGACCCAGGTCCAAAAATTGATGGGAATCTACGAGAGTGGAACTCAATGATGCTATTACCTAACATTGCTGGTATAGACGGTCAGAAACCATACGCAAATTGTTACCTATGCTGGAACAATGATGGAGTTTATTTCGGCGTCGAAGTAAACAATAAAACCAATTATAATCTGAGCCCGAGCGATCCTACAAAGGGAGACTGTGTTCAATTATTCATAGACACACGCGATGTCAAAACACAACGCGCAAATCGCTATTGTCATAGATTTTATTTTTTGCCTGGAGGCATCGGCAAGACTACCAAAACGCCTTTTGGCAGACAAATTGCCATAAACAATGCACAGGAACAATCGCCTCCCTGCTCTGAAGATAGTATAAAGGCAAGAGTCCGAATACTAAAAAAAAGTTATCAAATGGAGGTCAAATTACCAGCGAATGGGTTGAATGGATTTAACCCTCGAGAGTTCAGTCGCATTGGTTTCACATATCTCATCAATGATACGGAGCATGGAATACAATCTTGGTCAGCAATCCCAGATATGGGCGTAGAGCACAGTCCGTCAACATGGGGCACTGCCGAACTATTCAAAAATAGCAAGTAACATATCATCATGACTTCTGGTCTTTCCTCATGGCACCATTTCGAATAAATTAATAGGGTCAAAAAAAACATTAACTAAATATCTAAGAGAATTTTTGATGTCCTCTAATACGATTCTTCATCGTTATATAGGCGTGGGTATTTTTTTACTTACCCTAGGTGTGTATATCAAGACCATGGCACCAGCCG
>MDSW01032214.1_pt1 | contig 11308 bp, 8 predicted proteins | sample 811171 | NCBI WGS metagenome assembly MDSW01 (sample SAMN05326641, study PRJNA326480) | marine metagenome | isolation source: seawater | place: Atlantic Ocean: North West | collected 2012
AAAGCCAAGTTTTTTCAACTGCAGAAGACAATCAAAATGCCGTAACCATAAGAGTGTTTCAGGGTGAGCGTGAGATGGCTACCGATAATAAAATTTTAGGTCAGTTCAACTTAGAAGATATTGCACCTGCACCTCGTGGTATGCCTCAAATTGAGGTTACTTTTGATATTGATGCGAACGGTATAGTATCTGTATCTGCAAAAGATAAAGGTACTGGGAAAGAACAAAAAATCACTATCCAAGCTTCTGGGGGTCTATCTGAAGAAGAGATTGAGGCTATGGTCAAAGAGGCAGAAGATAATGCAGAAGCTGACAAGGAACGAAAAGAGCTTGTGGAAGCAAAAAACCAAGCTGAAAGTCTTATTCACAGTACCCAGAAATCAATTGAAGAACACGGTGATAAAGTTGACCCTACAACCATTGAAGCAATAGAACTCTCCATGAAAGCTCTACAGGAAGTGCTTTCAAGCGATGATCCAGATAAGATTCGGGCAAGGTCTCAAGATGTTACGGAAGCCTCTATGAAACTTGGTGAGGCAATCTATAAAGCCGAAGCTGAGAACAATGCTGAAGGTAGCACGGAGCCATCTCCAGAAGGTTCAAATGATGATGTGTTTGACGCTGACTTCGAGGATTTGAGTGACGAGAAAAAATAATCTGTACTTTGCGCCAAAAGGTTTTTACTACTAAGGCACGACTATAAAAGGTATAATGGATGGCAAAGCGCGATTATTACGATATTTTGGGTTGCTCAAAAAGTTCTTCTGAAACAGAGATTAAGAAAGCTTATCGCACTAAGGCCAAGGAGCTGCACCCTGACCGCAACTCTGATAAAAAAAATGCCGAGGAAGACTTTAAACTTGTGAACGAAGCATATGAGGTTCTCAAAGACCCCAACAAGAAAGCAGCTTATGACAGGTATGGCCACGCTGCTTTTGAAGGTGGCGGAGGAGGCTTTGGTCAAGGGGCAGGACAAGGGGATTTCAGCTCTGCATTCTCCGATGTTTTTGAAGATCTCTTTGGTGACTTTATGGGAGGGGGTAACCGTCGAGGTTCTCAGAGAGCTACCCGGGGCTCTGACTTGCGTTACAACATGCGCGTCAATCTTGAAGAATCCTACACTGGGAAAAAAGCCTCTATTAATCTTCCGAGCTCGGTTAGCTGTGATGTGTGTTCTGGCTCAGGCGCAGAAGGTGGCGCAGAACCTTTAAATTGTCCAACCTGTGCGGGTCACGGTAAAGTTAGAGCTCAACAAGGATTTTTTACTGTCGAAAGAACTTGCCCAACATGTACAGGAAAAGGTCAGATCATCAAGAATCCCTGTAAGACATGCTCTGGCCAAGGTAGGGTAGAAAAACAACGATCGCTAAATGTTACCATTCCAGCAGGCGTTGAAACTGGACAAAGAGTTCGTTTGTCAGGAGAAGGAGAAGCTGGCCTCCAAAATGGTCCACCCGGAGATTTGTATATATTTATTGAAGTTGGAGAACACCAGTTATTTGATAGAGAGGGTGTAAACCTATTCTGCAAAATACCAATATCTATGACTACTGCTGCTCTCGGAGGAGAAATAGAAGCTCCTACTGTGGACGGAGGACGGTGTAAAGTCAAAGTTCCTCAAGGCGTTCAGTCAGGAAAACAGCTTCGTCTCAAAGGGAAAGGGATGCCGTCTGTTCGTGGAAGTGGCTTTGGTGATCTTTATATTGATCTAACCGTCGAAACGCCTGTAAATCTGAGCTCTGAGCAGAAAGATCTTCTTAGACAGTTCGACAAATCAGGACAAAATAACCACCCCGCTGGAAAAGACTTCATCTCAATAGTTAAAAATTTTTGGGACAAAGCAAAAAAATAACTTATGTTTAAATTTTTCTATGTTTCTTAATTATTTATCGAAACCCGTTAAGTTCATAATTAATTTTTGCGCAAAATAACTTTTTATTCGGAATTGTACGAATGACCCAAAGTAACACCACACCAATGATGAACCAGTATTTACGGATAAAATCTAAATACAAAGATGCACTTTTATTTTACAGAATGGGTGATTTTTATGAGCTCTTTTTCGAAGATGCAGAAATTGCCTCGGCTGCGCTAAACATAACTCTTACAAAAAGAGGGAAACATAAGAACTTGGACATCCCAATGTGTGGTGTTCCGTATCATTCTTCCGAAAATTATCTTAACAATTTAATTAGACAAGGTCACAGAGTAGCGGTCTGTGAGCAACTAGAAAAGCCTGAGGAAGCAAAAAAAAGAGGTTATAAAGCCGTTGTAAATCGGGATGTTGTCAGACTAATTACCCCTGGAACATTAACCGAAGACATGCTGTTGCACCAAAAGAAAAACAATTTCTTAATGTGTCTGAATTCTATTGAAAACCTTTTTGGGGCTGCCTGGATTGATATTTCAACTGGCGAGTTCAATGTTACTAGTTTTAAAGCCGATGGTTTAAATTCTTTTCTAATTAGAGTATCTCCAAGTGAAGTGATTATGTCATCAAAAGACAAAGAATTAATAAACTCAAAAGAATACGATGATATTTTTACAACTACCACATTATCAGATCAAACATTTAATCCCGGGTACTCTAAAAAAAAGCTTGAGTTTTTTTTCAATACTAGATCCTTAGAAGTATTTGGAACTTTCAATAATTCTGAATTGACAGCTATGGGGGCTTTAGTCTCGTATATAGAGTCAACACAATGCGGAAATCAACCTGTTATTGAAAAACCCAAAAAAGAAAATACAGACTTTATTCTGAGGATTGATGGAGCATCTCGAAAAAATCTTGAGTTGACCCAAACCTTGGCAGGAGAATCAAAGGGCTCTCTTTTAAGCATTATTAATAGAACCGTCACAAATGGAGGTGCTAGACTTTTAGAGTCTCGTTTAAGATGTCCATCTTTAGATATCGGAGAAATAAATAGTCGTTTGTGCGTAATAGATTATTTTTTACAGAATACCGATAAGAGTTTTGACTCAATAGATGTGCTAAAAGTGTTACCTGATATACAACGATCTGTCGCTCGTCTAAGTTTGCGAAGGGGTAGTTCTAAAGATTTGCTTAACGTTAGAAATACCCTGAATTCAATGAACAGTTTAACTGAAATTTTTTCCGGTGATAATGAGCCTGATTCTGTGACGGAAATACTCGATAAATTCAAGGGGTTTGATGATTTGTTTAATTTACTTGATAGAGCCCTTATTATCAAAAAATCAGAAGATATAGGAAAAGATTATGTTATCAAAAATGGTTTTGATCCCCAGTTGGACAACTTAAGAAAATTAAAAAGTGAGTCCCAGAGTGTTCTGATATTGCTACAAAAAAAATATAGTGATCTTACTGGCGTATCATCCCTAAAAATAAAGTTTAATAATGTTTTGGGTTACTTTATTGAGACCCCCATTGCGCACAAAAAGACAATGCAGGACGATAGGTTTTCAGAAATCTTAATTCATAGGCAAACGACGGTGAACTGTATACGATTCACAACTCCAGAATTATCAACTCATGCAGAGCAGCTATTAAACGCCCAAGAAACTGCTGCAGATCTCGAGTTAGAGATAATTGAGACTATCAGAAAAAATATTGTTGGGGAATCTACCAAACTGAACAATGCAGCGACAGGACTTTCAGAGCTTGATTTATACACATCTCTGGCACTTTTATCAAAAACATTAGGCTGGGTACGACCGCTTGTTGATGACTCAAGAACTTTCAACATTAAGCAAGGAAGACATCCCGTTGTTGAAGCATTCTTGACTTCTAGCTCTGAACAATTTGTGGCCAACGATTGTGATTTAACGCCCAAAAACCAATCAATATTACTTCTGACCGGTCCAAATATGGCAGGTAAAAGTACCTTTTTACGCCAAAACGCATTGATAACTATACTTGCTCAAATGGGTAGCTATGTTCCAGCAGAGAAAGCTCATATTGGTGTAGTGAATCAAATTTTTAGTCGAGTTGGAGCCTCAGATAATTTAGCTAAAGGACAGTCAACTTTTATGGTGGAAATGTTAGAAACAGCCACAATATTGAACCAAGCCGACGAGGCAACGTTAATAATTATGGATGAGATCGGTCGTGGAACATCTACATATGATGGCCTCTCAATTGCATGGGCTTGCCTTGAACACATCCATAATAAAATTAAATGCCGCACCCTATTCGCAACCCATTACCATGAGCTGACACAAATTTCGAACTACCTTGCTAACGTAAAGAATGCTAAAGTAGCGATCAAGGAATGGAAAGATGAGGTAATATTTCTACATCAAGTACAATATGGAAAAGCTGACAAATCTTATGGCATCCAAGTTGCAAAACTAGCCGGCCTCCCAAAACCTGTGCTTGATCGCAGTTTAGAAATACTAAAAAAGCTTGAAAAAGACGCATCCTTTTTAGAAGCATCCTCTCAAATTTCTCAGCAACTTTCTGACACAAGACCCACAAAAGTAAATGATAAGAATGAAACAGATTCGTCTGAAAGTACTCGTAAAGCTCTAGAATGCTTTGAACAACTGTCACAAATAAGCACAGATGACATTACTCCAAAAGATGCTTTGTTGCTTTTGGACGAACTAGTCAAAAAGACCAAAGAAGTCTTCTAAAAATATTGAGCCAAAAGTAGGTTTCAAAAGATAATACGTTATTCTTTTTGTTCTACACTTTCTTCCAAATCCTCTTCAACCTCTGCTTCCTCATTATTTGACGAGACTCCCACCTGTGCGGCTCTTAATAACCTTTCGCCTATTTTAAAACCATTTGTCATTACTTGAATAACAGTACCTTTTTTTGTTCCTGGAATTGGCGCCTCAAACATAGCTTGGTGAAATTTTGGATCAAATTTATCACCTTCTTTTGGTAAGATTTGATTAATTTTATGCTTTGAAAAAACCGTCAAAAGTTCCCGTTGCGTCAATTCAATCCCTTCAACCAAGGCAATAGATTGTTCTCGAAGTTCATTGTCGATATTTTCGAGAGCCCTTGACATGTTATCGTAGACAGATAAAAGATCCCGCGCAAGCCTAGTTCCTCCATAGACTTCAGCATCTTTTCGATCCCGCTCTGCTCTCTTCCTAAGATTCTCTGAGTCCGCTAAAGCTCTCATAAGTCTATCTTTCAACGCATCAACTTCTTCTAGCAGTGAATCTACGGTTGGTTCCTCTGATTCAATATCTTGATTATCTGAAAATTCTAAATTTTCCTCCTCTCTGTGATCAATTCCAATCTCATTATCTTCTTCGAGCTGCTCGTTCTGACTCAATATTTTTTCAGAGTCAGGATTTTTGCTGTCTTCCATTTTTTTTCCTTTCTATCCAGACCGCCTCGCAATAGTTTTGCCGATAAATTGTGCCGTATAATCTACTATAGGAACTATCCGACCGTAATTTAAACGGGTTGGACCTATGACACCAACCGCACCTATTATCTTCTTCTCTGAGTTCATATAGGGAGAAATAACCAAAGTTGAACCCGATAAAGAAAAAAGTTTGTTCTCGGACCCGATAAAGATCCGTACGCCCTCTCCCTCCTGTGTCAAATCAAGCAATTGCTCAAGATCTCGCTTTCGTTCGAGGTCATCAAAAAGGTTTCTGATACGTTCTAGATCATCATTTGAGACGTCTTCCTCTAAAAGGTTTGCACGACCCCGAACTATTAGCCGGTCTCTACCAGATATGTTGTCTGGTATCCATACCGCTGAACCAGACTCAATTAATTCGAATGTCAGGGAATTTAACTCAGCTTTGTGACTCTCTATTTCTCTAGCTACAACAGCCTTTATCTCTGAAATAGTATGCCCCCTCAGTATATGATTCAAAAAATTTCCTGCCTCACTCATAGATGCAGGGCTTAAGCCAACGGGTGGACTAAATATTCTGTTCTCAACTTGACCATCAGCTGTCACTAAAACCACCAGTGCTTTATTTTTTGATAAAGATACAAATTCCAAATGCTTTATCGGAGCTTCTATTTTTGGTGTCATTACGAGACTAGCTCCTTTTGTGAGCCCTGAAAGAATAGAACCAACTCTATCAAGAATGCTTGTTAGCGCTATCTCGTCACCTTTGACTGATTTTTCTATTTGAGCCTGGACGTCGTTGTTCATATCATTTATTTCCAACAACCCGTCCACAAAAAGACGCAACCCCGTTTCGGTGGGAACTCGACCCGCAGAGGTATGGGGACTACCCAACAATCCTAATTGTTCCAAATCTTGCATCACGTTTCTAACAGTAGCAGCCGACAACTGCTCTGAAAGATTTTTTGCTATCGTTCGCGAACCAGTAGGTTCTCCGGTTTCAATATACAGCTCCACTAAACTTCTAAAAACCTCGCGGCTCCTTTCATCTAGACTATGTAGTGAACTTTTTGTGGTCAATTTTATTTCCTCTATTGTTAAATTTCTCTTCAAAAAAGACCTAAATCTAAAACCTATTGTCGATTTCTCTAGACGAATGTTTGACGTTTCGTTACTTAGTCCATTAAACTCTACAAGGAGCAAATTATGCGCCCATCCGGAAGAATGATAAACCAAATTCGTCCCATTTCAATAGAGATTGGAACATCAAAGCATGCAGAAGGTTCCTGTTTGATAAAATGTGGTGATACCCACGTTATATGTACGGCCACAATTGAAGAAAGTGTGCCACATTTTCTGAGAAAAACAGGGCTGGGTTGGGTTACAGCAGAATATGGTATGCTCCCTCGTTCCACAAACAGCAGAATGAGACGTGAATCTGGCGCGGGGAAGCAATCTGGCAGAACATTAGAAATTCAACGCTTAATCGGAAGAAGCCTACGAAGTGTTGTCGATAGGGTTGTTCTCGGAGAGAGACAGATTATTATTGACTGTGATGTCATTCAAGCTGATGGGGGCACGAGATGTGCGTCGATAACGGGCGGCTGGGTTGCTTTGAGATTGGCCATTAACGAACTAACAAAATCTGGAGCCATCAAGGCTGATCCCATTAAGGGCCATGTGGCTGCGATTTCTTGCGGTATTTATGCAGGTAATCCTGTTGTAGACCTTGATTATTTAGAAGACAGTTCGGCAGACGTTGACGCAAATTTTGTTTTAACAGATAAACTGGATTTGGTAGAGGTACAAAGCTCCGCCGAAGGCTCTACTTTTTCTAAGTCTCAATTCAGTGAAATGCTTGGCCTTGCAGAAATAGGCATAAAATCACTCATAGATGCACAAAAAGAAGCTTTTTTTTCAAATGCGTAAATTTAAAGAAAAAATATTGTTTGTTGCTACACACAACTCTGGAAAACTCGAGGAAATTAAAAGGCTTTTGGCGGGGTTTAAAATCGAGCTAAAATCTAACAAAGACTTTATGTTAACTCCTCCTGAGGAGACCGAGTCGACTTTTATCGGAAATGCCAGGATTAAGGCTCAATGCGCCTCAAGGAAAACAGGTTTTCCGTCTCTAGCGGATGATAGTGGTCTAGAAGTAGATTCTTTGAGAGGAGCGCCGGGCGTTTTAACAGCCGATTGGGCAGAGACTGCAGAAGGTAGAGATTTCATGGTTGCAATGGAAAGAGTTTGGACCGAAGTACAAAAAACTGGACTAAACCCACCTTACAGGGCACGATTTGTATCCGCTTTAGTTTTGGCTTGGCCTGATGGACACGACGAAACTTTTGAAGGAATTGTTGAGGGCAAGCTGGTGTGGCCTCTCAGAGGCAATAACGGTCACGGTTTTGATCCTATGTTTCAACCTAATGGTTACGAAGAGACTTTTGGCGAAATGAATCGTTGGGAAAAAAACATAATAAGCCATAGAGGTGTGGCTTTTAATAAATTGAGAAAACACTGTTTAGTTGGATACCATTTAGAGTGATCGTGTCCGTTAATTGCACTAATAAAAGCAAGTCCAATGATATGAAGAATATTTTATCCCTATCAAACATAAGTAAGTATTATCCTAATGTAACAGCAAATGACGCTGTATCGCTGGAGCTAGAGTCAGGAAAGATACATGCGCTCCTGGGTGAAAATGGAGCTGGAAAATCAACCTTAGTAAAGATTATTTATGGTCTAGTAAAACCAGATTTAGGAGAAATGGTATTTGACCATAAAGTTTATAAACCTGAAAACCCTAAATTTGCCAGAAAAATGGGTATCGGTATGGTTTTCCAACACTTTTCATTATTTGACGCACTTACGGTATTCGAAAATATAGCAATAGGAATGGACAAAAGATTTGACAGAAGTCAATTACAAAATCAAATAGATACTGTTGCAAAACAATATGGTTTGTCAGTTTCACTTAACAAAATAGTTGGAAATTTATCGGCCGGCGAACGTCAACGAATTGAAATAGTTAGGTGCTTACTGCAGGATCCAAAAGTAATGATCATGGATGAACCAACATCTGTTTTGACTCCCGGCGAAGTTTCAGATTTGTTCATTGTTTTAAGAAAGTTGGCTGCTCAGGGAGTGTCTATTTTATATATTTCTCACAAGCTTGAGGAAATTAGAACACTTTGCTCAAAGGCAACTATAATGCGAAATGGAAAAGTAGTAAACACTTGTGACCCCCGAAAGCTAAGTGCAGGAAAGATTGCCGAATCAATGGTAGGTGCGTCTTTTTCAAATCCAAAAAAAAATAAAGTAAAAGCTGGACAAGTATTGCTTGAACTTAAAAGTATATCTTTTTCAGCTAAACGTACTTTTGGGATACCTATCAAAAATATCAATCTAAAATTGTATGAGGGTCAAATTGTTGGTATTGGCGGGGTGGCGGGCAACGGTCAAGATGAGCTCCTTGGCTTAATCAGTGGCGAATTGCTTCCTACAAATGGTTCTATAATTTTAGAGGGAAAAGAAATAACATCCCTAGGTCCAGTTGCAAGAAGACAGCAAGGTCTTCTGAGCGCTCCAGAGGAGAGGTTAGGTCACTCCGCAGCTCCGGAAATGACATTAACTGAAAACTGTCTAATTACTGCGGAAAAACGGATGAGTTTATCAAGAAGAGGGGTCCTTAATTATACAAAATCGAGAAAATTATCAGAAAGTATTATTAAAGAGCTAGATGTACGTGCAAATGGCCCTGACTCTTTGGCAAAATCTTTATCTGGAGGAAATCTGCAAAAATTCGTGATTGGTAGAGAATTAATTCAGAATCCAAAAATCTTTGTTGTCAATCAGCCTACCTGGGGTGTAGATGCTGCTGCGGCTTCTTCGATTCGACAAAAAATTCTCGATCTAGCACAAGGTGGAGCTTCCATAGTAGTAATCAGTCAGGATCTTGATGAATTGTTACAGATTTCCGATGTTTTTTGCGCACTCGTTGGGGGTCATTTGTCGAAGCCAGTAAAAACAAATTCCTTAAACCCATCTTCTTTAGGTTTACTACTGACTAATGCTTAATATCTGGAAAGTTAGTTCATGATAAAATTGGAGCCGCGAAAAAATAGATCAAGTGTTCTGGAAATAAGTACTCCAATCATCGCTGTAATTATGACGATGCTTTTTGGTGGGATTTTATTTTATTTGATGGGAAAAAATCCTTTTGAAGTTATCAAACTTATTTTTTGGGATCCTGTCATGAGTCCAACTTTTTCTGAATATTCTAGACCGCAATTAGTGGTAAAAGCAGCCCCATTAATCCTAATCGCTCTTGGATTATCCTTTGGTTTCAGGGCAAATATCTGGAATATTGGGGCAGAAGGTCAATATATAATGGGGGCATTATTAAGTGGCGGAATTGGTTTGGCTCTATATCCGCTAAGTGCATGGTATGTCTTCCCACTGATGATATTGGGAGGTATAATCGGTGGGGCTACCTGGGCTATGATACCAGCACTTTTAAAGATTAAGTTTAATACAAATGAGATTTTGGTTTCTTTGATGCTTGTATATGTCGCTGAACAAATATTAGCACTGGCATCACTTGGTTTTCTAAGAAACCCTGAGGGTTTGGGTTTTCCTGGCTCACGAGATTTGAGTAAATATGAATCAGCGGCAAATCCAGAATTAATTGCGGGAACAGGTATTCATTTAGGGGTAGTTTTTTCTTTTATAGCTGTAATATTTCTAACGTATTTTTTAAGTTATCACAGGACAGGATTTCAAATAAAACTCATAGGTCAAGCACCTAGAGCTGCCAGTTTCGCTGGTATTAACTTGCGTTATATTGTTATTTTTTGTTTAGGACTATCTGGTGGTCTAGCTGGAATAGCAGGAATGTTTGAACTAACAGGGCCTGCAGGAGTTATCCATATTGATTTTAATGTCGGGTATGGTTTCACTGCTATCATTGTAGCCTTTTTAGGACGATTACATCCTATTGGTATTTTTCTTGCTGGTCTGCTGATGTCTCTAACCTATGTGGGTGGAGAGCTAGCGCAATTTATGATGAACATCCCAGCAGCGGCAATACAGGTTTTTCAAGGCATGCTCTTATTTTTTCTTTTATCAGCAGATCTGTTAGTAAATTACAGAATATCTTTAAGAACCTCTATAAATAAGAGGCGATATAAATAAAATGAAGTTATCGTGATTAAGAGGTAGAAAAAAATGAATATGGGCGATATCAACTTATCACTCCTTTTTGCTAGTTTAATAGTAGCAGCAACGCCTGTGCTCTTGGCGGCGTTGGGTGAATTGATAGTTGAAAAGACTGGTGTGCTTAACCTAGGTGTAGAAGGTATGATGATCTTTGGTGCCATAACGGGTTTTATAGCCACAATAGAGACAGGGTCCCCGTGGCTTGGATTTCTTTTTTCAATCCTAGGAGGTATTTCTTTAGCCTTTATTTTTGCTATAGTGACCCAAGTTTTCAGAGCCAATCAAGTGGCTTCAGGGCTAGCTTTGACTCTATTTGGGTTAGGGCTATCGTCACTTCTTGGATATTCTTACACGGGGATTAAGCCAGCGGCATTTCCCGATATGCATGTGCCTTATTTATCAGAACTACCTTTTCTTGGTATAATACTATTTCAGCATGACCCTATAATATATTTTTCAATATTCGCCGTGTTTTCTGTATACTTACTGTTTAGGAATTCTCGCCTTGGGTTGATACTTAAAGCTGTAGGAGAGAATCACGATAGTGCACATGCGTTAGGATATAATGTTATTCTGATTCGGTTTCTAACTATTCTGATAGGCGGTGCTTTTGCGGGCTTAGGCGGCGGATATTTGTCTCTTGTGAGGGTGCCCCAATGGACAGAAGGAATGACGGCTGGTGCGGGCTGGATAGCTCTAGCACTAGTTGTTTTTGCTAGTTGGCAGCCGTTTCGTCTACTTGTGGGCGCTTATATTTTTGGTGGAGTCACTCTTTTACAACTCAA
>MDSW01160228.1_pt1 | contig 11308 bp, 10 predicted proteins | sample 811171 | NCBI WGS metagenome assembly MDSW01 (sample SAMN05326641, study PRJNA326480) | marine metagenome | isolation source: seawater | place: Atlantic Ocean: North West | collected 2012
GATAAACAGAATTTTTGGAGGAATTTTCGGTCTTTTAAAATGGTGTGTTATTTTAAGCTCATTAGTTTTAGTTAGTCAAGAAATTAACGAAATATTAACTCTTATTCCTGACAAGACTTTAAAAGATTCCTTCAGCTATAATTTACTTGACAAGTTAGGAGGATTTTTATTTGATTGGGTAATGCAATCTAAAACCATTCAGGTAAAACAATTTATTTAGTGACTTCTTAGTTAAGTTTTCTTAAATAAGCATTTTTAACCCATCCTTCAGATCCATTTGCTAATCGTATTTTTTGCCATTCAGCTAAGTCATCAATAATTTGAAATTTGGTGCCTTCATGAAGTGAAAATAGTAATTCTCCTAATTGATTAGGTTCAGACCACACTTCTATTCTATTCGAAAACAAAATAGCATAATCCATTTGTTTCTCTTTTTGATCTAAAGAAAAAGAGATTACAAAACTGACTATAAAGAAAATTAATATAAATAAAGAGCTTAAAAAAAAAGTGCGTTTAAATCGAGTACTTTTTGAAAAAATATAAAATAAAAATAAGAGCGCAAATAGCCAGATTAAGACTATTGTAATAATTGTCCAAGTGGAAAAAATAAAACTATTAAATATCCTATTTTTAAATTGTTCTAATTGTGATTCTGGCAATATTTCGATTGCATCAATGGTCATATTTTGAGCAAAAGAACTATTAACCAGAATATCCTCATCATTTGGCAACAATTGTTTAGCTTTTTCAAAATAATAAATACTTTCAGCAACTTTATTTAATCTATAAAATGCATTCCCTAGGTTAAAATATAAAGCAGCACTATGCTGATCGAGCATAAGCGTCTCTTGATATAAGGCAACTGCTTTTTTATAATCGCCTTCATTGTATGAATTATTACCTTCTTCAAATAATTTTTCCACGGAAGTTTGTGCATGAAGACTAAACAAAGTGGTAAAAAATAAAATTATTCCTTTTGAGATAATAGATTTATTAAAATTTATTCTTTGTTTCATAATTGTTTATCAATTGTTGCAATCAGTCTACTTGCTTTTTCAAAATCTGACTGGATATTTACAGAAGATCCTGGAGCATACCTAGCCAATTCACAGTTTTCTATTACAGATACGTAATCTAAAGCTGTCTGTTTTTTTACTTTTTTATCTAAAAGCAAAATTTCAATCTTTGACTTACTAAGTTCAGTGGTTTCTATTTTAAGTTTTGCTTTTAGATAATTATGTAAAGCTCGTTCTAGAGCTTCATAAAAAAGAATTTGATTGTGGAACACCTTTTTTGCAGAACTCAAATATTTTTTAGCTAGATATTGTGCTTTACGTTGTTTACTTGTAATGGCATCCTCTGTTTTTTCAAAAACAAAAAACTTAAATAGATAAGCTGTGATTATAAGTAAAAGTGGGGTGAAAAGTAATATCCAAAAACGATTACTCATCCAAAATATTTTTTTATTTACAGGTGTAAGTTCAGTATTAAGCTTGATGAATCGAAATGCATTTTCACTAGTTTCAATAATTTGCTTGCTTTCAGAGACTACCATGTTTTCTCTTTTACTTCCTGCCTGAGGGCCGTCAAAAACATCAACTAAAAGATCTTGCGAGTCCAATGTTTTATATAAAGCTGTTTGGGGATTAAAATAAGTAAACTTAACCGGCGGAATAGGATATTTCCCCTGATATTCTGGTACTATAGTATAATTATCTTCAATAAATCCTTCCATTCCTGAAACAGTGATTTGAATGTTCTCCTCATGCTCTGGCTCATATACTTCTAATGTGTTTGGAACATTTATAGTTGGTAAGTTAAAGAGTTTTAAATTACCTTTTCCTTTAACCTTTATTTTGACTTGAAAAGACTCTGTAGCCTTTAAAGCATTCTTGTTCAAAATAACATCAAAATCAAACTCCCCTACAGCTCCTGAAAAATTATCAGGTTTATTATTTTGAGGTAGTCCCTTTACTCGGATTATATCTTTCCCTGTAGTGATCATTTTTTGAGCTTGAGTCAAAATACGTCTTCCAAATAAATCTTTTCTATTACTTGGAAGATTTAAACTAAGGTTAAGGGTTAATGGTTCTAATATTAACTTACCCGTTTTTTGCGGATAAAGTACAGCTTTACGCCAAATCACCTCATTATAAGGTTCACCTTTGTATGAACCGCGCATATTTATTTCTGCTCTTCCAATTTTGATAAGGTGACTCCAAAAATCACCATAAGAAGGAGACTCTAATTCTTGAACATCAGAAATTGAAATAGGATTTCTAAAGTAAAGCTTATATGTAACCGTAATCCCTTCATTAAGATAGGGGTTATTTTTCGAAATTTCAGCTACCAAATGAATGTTACCGTCTAAAATATTATCAGTATTATTAGGATCATTCGGTTTTTCAACGGCAGAGATAATCTCAATTTCAATTGGTGAAGTTTTATATACCTCACCATTAATATTAACTTCAGCTTGACCTAAAACAATCTTACCTTTTTTTTTCGGGGTTAGAAAGTATGTATATGTTTTTGAAAAACTTTGAACTCCGTTAACCCAAGACCTACTAACTGATTGTTGAGGTCCACTAACTACATGGAAATTTATAAAATTAGGAGGATTAAAATTATCCCCGTTTTCATTCATTTCAAAATCAATACGTAAGCGTTCATTTAAACCTAGGCGTTTTTTACTCACCTTAGCTTCAAAACTGACCTGTCCTTGGATAGTGAATATTCCTAATACAAGAAAATAATAAAGAAATCTCATTGAGGATCTTTGCATCATACTACCAATCTTTCTTGCCCCTTAAGGGGACTCCTTTTACTTTTTTAGCGTTGACTTTATCTTGAACTTTTTTTTCCTGATTATTCATCGCTTCTAATAAACTTTGAACTTGTTGGGGAGAAAGCTGTCCTTCTTTTGGAGATTGATTTTGTTGTTGAGATTGATCTCCCTTTTCGTTTTCTTTTTTATCTTTCTTTTGATCTCCTTCATTTTTGGGCTCTCCTTGATCTTTTTTTTCGTCTCCTTCATTCCCTTCTTTTTCAGGATCCTGTTCGTCTTTATTTTCTTGGTCTCCCTGTTGGTTCTTGTCTTTATTTTTGTCTTTTTCCTGTTGGTCTTTTTGATCTTTTTTGTCGTCTTTTTCCTGTTCCTCAGGGGGTTTCTCGTTTTCTAAAAGTTTTTTAGCAAGAGCATAATTATATCGAGTTTCATCATCTGAAGGATTATTTCTTAATCCATTTTTATAAGCTTCAACAGCCTTTTTGTATTCTTTTTTTTGCATATAAACATTCCCCATATTATGAAATGCTAAATGCTTTGCTTCTTTAGTAGTTGCAAATTTTTGAGTTTGAAAAAAACGCTGAGAGGCCTCATCATATTGTTTATCAAGAAAATGAGTATTTCCTAAATTATAAAGAGCTTCTGGTTTTTCAGGTGACAATGAAAGTGCTTTTCTATAAGATTTTTCGGCCTCGACAAAAGCTTCAGTCTGAGTGTTTTTATTACCCTCATAAATATAGTTTGTAATTTTCTCATTTTGAGAAAATCCAATCTTGATGGTAAGTATTACAAAAAAATAAAAAAACTTAACTCTCATTTTCATTAAATAAATTCATTTTTTGAATCCACTTTGTTTTAGTATCAAACAAAAATAGGTCTATTAAAAGAAAAATTAAAGCCGCTATTAAAAAAGGTTGAAAGCGATCTTTGTAACTTACAAATTTTTTAGCTTCAAATTCTTTCTTATCCATTGCTTTTAGTTGATTGGAAACAAATTCCAAAACTAATCCTGTGTCATTTCCATCTTGATAGGCACCCTTTGTTGCATTAGCAATATCTTCTAAAACTTTTTGATTCCTTTTGGTTATAACTACTTCTCCCTCAAAATCTTTTTTATAAGACTCAATGACTCCGTTTCGTTTTAATGGAATGGGGGCTCCTTTATTCGTTCCTACTCCAAAAGTAAAAATCTTAATTCCTAAATCTGCTGCTCTTGCAGCTGCATTAGATGCATCCTCAGAATGGTCTTCTCCATCAGATATTAAAAATATTACACGATTAGTTTGATCTTCATCATTAAAAAATGTTCCAGATAAATCAATAGCACTATCTAATGCTGTCCCCTGTGAGGAAAGCATCTCAGTATTTAGGGATTGTAAAAACATTTTTGCAGCACTATAATCTGTTGTAATGGGTAATTGAGGAACTGCTTGAGCAGCATAGGCAATTATTCCCACACGATCACTTGCTAGTTGGTTTAGAATAGCTGATACCAAACGTTTTGATTTTTCAATCCGATTTGGAGCAATATCTTCTGCCAACATACTTTTTGAAACATCAATTGCAAATACAATATCAACTCCTTCTCTTCTAACGGTCTCAAGTTGCGTTCCAATTTTGGGATTCATTAATCCCAAAACCAGGAATAAAAGTACAAAACTCAATAAAATGATTTTTAATGTAGGCTTAAAACTAGAACGGTTTGGACTTAAGATTTGAAGTAACTCAGGCTGGGCAAAATTAATTTGAGCCTTATGTTTCCAACGAAGAAAAATTCCATAAGAAATCCAAAGAAGTGGTAAAACAGCTAAAAGATAAATATATTCGAATACGTCTATTTGATACATTATATAAAGCTTTTAAATAAGGTATTTTTTCCAATCCACTCCAATATAATTAAGCTTAAAGCTGTAAGCACTAATATTCTATATTTCTCAGCATAATTGTAATATTTGAATTCTTCTATTTCAGTTTTTTCTAGCTTGTTAATTTCTTCATAGATTTCCTCTAGCTTCTTGTTGTCAGTTGCTCTAAAGTAAATTCCTCCAGTTTCATTTGCAATTTCCTTTAAAAGCTCTTCGTCAATTTCTACTTTAGTTAAACCATACTTAAACTTCCCGTTGGGCAAGATCCCAACTGGAGCGAGTGCTGTTCCATTACTTCCAAGACCAATAGTGTAGGTTTTAATTCCAAATTCCACTGCTAATTCCGTTGCAATTTTAGGATCAATAAATCCAGAATTATTAACCCCATCAGTTAACAGTATAATAATTTTACTTTTTGCTCTACTGTCTTTTAATCGATTTACTGAAGTCGCAAGGCCCATTCCAATTGCTGTTCCGTCTTCAATTAGACCTTGAAAAGAAATCTCTCTGAGTGATGATTTTACAATACTCTTATCACTAGTAATAGGAGTTTTTGTATAACTTTCTCCAGCATAAACAACCAAGCCTATTCTATCTGATACACGGTCTTCCACAAAAGTCTCAGCTACACGTTTTAAAGCTGTAAGACGATCAGGTTTTAAATCCTGAGACAACATACTTGAAGATACATCAATAGCCATAACTATATCAATTCCCTTATTGGTTTTGGTCCGAGTAGAAATATCGACTGTTTGAGGTCTTGAGATTGCTAGAATAATAAGTCCTATGGCGATCAAACGCATAATGAAAAGAAAAGGATAAACTTTTGACCAAATTGATGAAACGTCTTGGAACCACAAAAGACTAGGCATCTTCAATACAGCCTGCTTCTTTTTCCAGGTAAAAAAGTGCCATGCTATAGCTACAGGGAGAATTAATAATAACCAAAGGTAATTAGGATTTGCAAAATAAATATCGTCAAACATACGTTAAAGTTCCTTTATCAATTCCAAGCTATTTATAATCCGTTCCTCTATTTTAGGAGCATACCGGTCCTCTTTTTCATACATAATCGTTAGGATTATGGTGCCTTCTTCAAAGGTGAATAATAGAGAATTAAATGAACAACGGACTCTTTCGCTTAATCCCCTTTTTGGAAAATCTAATGTCCCAAATACTTTTTCTACTGGAGCCCCAGAAGGAAGTTTCATTGATTCGTTTTTTATTAAAATATTAACTGCTCCTTTAGATTCAAATTTTGAAATAATTGAATTTAACAGTGCTTGCCCTTTTTCTAAATCATCTTCTTTGGAATTCATGGATGATGATTTAGCCTTTTGGGAATCTCTAGATGGAAAATCAAATAATAAGTCAATATAAAAAGGACTTTCAAAAGTTCCCACACTAAATTGTTGAATGTTTTTATCTTTAAGATTAGAACGTTCTAATACCTCTGGGGTTTCAATTTTTAAAGGAGGCGTACCGTACTGACTCATAATCCACTCACCATTTATAAGTTTTTTAGTTGGATATGCAAGTAAGGTATCTCGCACTGGATAATATCCATAAACCAACATGCTAGTGGTTAAAACTAATAAGCCTAAGATTCCAACGCCAGAAAGTCCCCAAATCCACTTTTCTTTTCTTCGTTTTTTCGCGAGGTATTCTTGATAAGCAGCTTGTTTATGAAGCTCTTCTTCGGTTGGCTCAGGTAATGCTTCTCTAGTTTGGATTACTACATTTTCAACTACTTTACGGTCGTCATTAGCAATATGATATTCTGGCATGGACTTTGCAAATTTCACTAAATCTGCATTTTGAAGAACTTCTCGGAGGCTAATTAATGTCTTGCGATCCAAATTTAAAGTTCCTGCGTCTTTTCGAGTTTCCAACTTAATCAAAAGTTCTTCCGAAGTGCTCTCTAAGGCATCAATTTTTGCTTCTTCTTCAAGATAACGGCGAACAACATCAGTTAATCTAGAATAGTAAATTTTAAATTCTTCTTGCTTACTTAAATCTTCATTCCCTAAGGCTTTTAACTCTTCAATTGCACGATCAAATGGAAGAAGTTCCTGTTCTCTGAGTTCTTTACTTCTTTTTTGAAATAAATAGGTGTAAAATAGGCCAAATAAAGCAATAGAAAAAAACAAGCCCCAAAGGATTTTTGAGATTAATACTTCGTAGTTTTTATCCACTTCTTGTAGAGGTTTAATATCATAAAGTTTCTGTTTAGTTGTATCAACTTTAACAGAATTAACACGAACAGGAATTAACTCTGCAATCTTTGAAAATCCATTTATTAAAACTTGTTGCTGAGGTAAAAAATAATCTCCAGAATCAAATTGGATCAAAGCATATTTCTTGGTGTATAAATAATGAGATTTTGAACGAATTGTATCAATGGGACTAGCTTCAAGAAGTTCAAAGGGCGCAAACAAGGGTTCCTCTGGAAAAACCACTTGGGCTGAACTATCCGCTTTAACTTGAAGAAAATAATTAAGCTGTTCTCCAATTTTAATTGCAGTAGAATCTACCGCTACAGTTAAAGTAACTTCTTGTTGTCCCCAAAAATTAAATGAATTTAAGAGAATCAAAAATGTAAGTACTCTTTTCATCATCTATAAGCGTGCTTTAAAGTAGCCCAAAAGCTTTTTTACATAACTTTCTTCTACACTACAACTTAGGTGCCCTGCACCATTCTTGCTAAAAAGTTCTTCATAAGCTAATACATGCTCTCTATATTTATTCTCATAATTGTTTTTAATTTTTTTAGAAAAGGTACTTACCAATTGAACCATTCCTGTTTCGGAATCTTTAATTGGCACAATACCCAAATTGGGAAGTTTAGTTTCAACTGTATCATATACTCGTATCCCAGTTAGGTCATGCTTTTTAGCTGCAATCCTTAAGTTTTTTTTGTATCCTTTATCCATAAAATCTGAAAGCATGAATATAATTGCTTTCTTTTTTAGAACTCCAGAGAGAAATTCTAAAGCATTTGCAATATTAGTCATAGAACTCAGAGGTTTAAATTCTAATAATTCTCTAATAATTCTAAGTATATGTGATCTTCCTTTTTTAGGAGGAATAAAAAGTTCTACTTGATCTGAAAATAGTAATAATCCAACTTTATCATTATTTTGTAAAGCAGAAAAAGCGAGGGTTGCAGCGATTTCGGTCAAAACTTCTCTTTTAAACTGGGTTTTAGTACCAAAAGCTTCAGATCCGCTTACATCGACCACTAACATTAAAGTGAGTTCACGTTCTTCCTCAAAGACTTTGACAAAAGGTTCGTTATAACGGGCTGTCACATTCCAATCAATTGCTCTAACATCATCTCCAAACTGGTATTGTCTTACTTCGCTAAAAGTCATTCCACGACCTTTGAATGTGGAGTGGTATTCTCCACCAAAAACATGATCACTTAAGCGTCGTGTCTTAATTTCAATTTTGCGAACTTTTTTTAATAGCTGTTTTGTATCCATTACGGCCTGTCCTTTAACTAATATATTAGAATATACGTTTAGGGTACTTCGACTTCATTGATGATTTGTGTTATCAAATCTTCAGACGTTATATTTTCAGCCTCAGCCTCATAAGTCATACCTATACGATGTCTTAAAACATCAAAAATGATAGCTCGCACATCCTCTGGTATAACATAACCCCTATGCTTCAAAAATGCATGGCATTTTGCAGCTGTAGCTAGGTTAATACTTCCCCTAGGAGAAGCTCCAAAACTTATAAGTGGCTTAATTGATTCAAGATTATAATTTTCAGGATAACGAGTAGCAAAAACTAAATTTAAAATATAATTTTCAATTTTTTCATCCATATACACTTCTCTAACCGTTTCTTGAGCAGTTAGGATTTGCTTAGTGGTAACTACCGGTTTTACTTTAGCTATATTACTTAGTAAATTATTGCGAACGATATGTCTTTCTTCGTCCAACTTAGGGTAATCAATTACAGCCTTAATCATAAAGCGATCTACCTGTGCCTCTGGAAGTGGGTAGGTTCCTTCTTGTTCTACAGGGTTTTGAGTTGCCATTACCAGGAAAGGAGCTTGAAGTTTAAAAGTTGTATCTCCAATAGTAACTTGCTTTTCTTGCATTGCCTCTAGTAAAGCTGATTGTACTTTTGCAGGGGCTCTATTAATTTCATCAGCTAAAACAAAATTTGCAAAAATTGGCCCTTTTTTTATTGAAAAGTCATTCTCTTTTATATTATATATCATCGTTCCAACAACATCGGCAGGAAGTAAATCTGGTGTGAACTGAATTCTACTAAAACTACCTTTTACAGCTTGACTCAATGTATTAATAGCTAAAGTTTTGGCAAGCCCTGGAACTCCTTCTAAAAGTATGTGCCCTTTACCTAAAAGTGCAATAAGTAAGCGATCAACCATGTCCTTTTGCCCCACAATCACCTTTTTCATTTCTAAAGTAAGTAGGTCGATAAACGCACTTTCCTTTTCAATTTTCTCATTGATAGCCTTAATATCGACTGTTTGATTTATATTATTTTCCATAGGTATATTCTACAATTTTTTTGGATAGCAAATTTGAAAAATATATTACCATTTAATTGTTAACAATTGGTTAAAAATTGAATAGTCTCTAAATCGCTAAACGCCTAATTGTTGCTAAATTAGAATTGAAAATAAGAATATTATGTGTAGATGAAACCCTTTTCAAGAATAATTTCAGGTACTATGACTTGGGGAGCTTGGGGAAGCAAGTTTTCCATAAAACAAATGCAGGTGCTTATTGAAGAGGCAGTCGGTCTAGGAATATATACTTTTGATCACGCAGATATCTATGGGGACTACTCTACTGAACAAGAATTTGGAAAGGCTTTTAAGGAAAGTACTATACCGCGTGAAAATGTTCAGTTTATTACAAAATGTGGTATTCAGATGCCTTGCGAAGCAAGACCACTGAATGTTAAGTACTATGATTTAAGTGGAGCTCATATTCGGATGAGTGTTGAAAACTCCTTAAAGAAATTAAACACAGACTATATTGATGTTCTTCTGCTCCATCGCCCAAGCCCGTTAATGGATCCCTCTGTTATCGCTAGCGAGATTCAAAAACTCCAGAAAGAAGGAAAAGTAAAACAGCTTGGGGTTTCCAACTTCACCTCTTCTCAAATGCAATTAATTCAAAAAGAAGTCTTATTGTCTTGGAACCAAATAGAGTGCTCACTTACTCATGAAATTTCAATGTTTGATGGGACTTTAGATTTTATGAAGTTTAAAGATATTGGAGCTATGGCCTGGAATCCTCTTGGAATTTACTTTAAAGAAGATTCTATTCAACAGCAGCGTGTTCAAGAAGTTATAATTCCCTTGTGCAAGAAATATAATTGCTCCGAGGATCAGCTACTTTTAGCATGGTTAATTCACCATCCCTTTAAAATATTTCCTGTTGTGGGAACTACATCTGCTGCAAGAATGAAAAAAGCCTTAGAAGCAACAGAATTAGAATTAGATATTACTGATTGGTTTTTATTGCTAGAGGCCAGTATGGGAAAACCTTTACCTTAATAATATGGAAAATAAAATTATTTTAATAACAGGTGCTACAAGTGGGATAGGCCGGGCAGTAGCTAGTCGTTTTGCTAGTATGGGTTCTAAATTGATCTTGTGTGGGAGAAGAAAAGAAAAACTAAAAATTCTCGCTCAAGAATTAGGTGGAAGTCACCAACTACTCATCTTTGATGTGAGAAATAAAAAAGCTGTTTTTAAAGCTATTAATAGTCTTCCAGAGGATTATAAAAAAATTGACCTTTTGATAAATAATGCAGGAAATGCTCACGGAATGGATCCAGTTCAATCAGCAGATTTAGACGACTGGGATGCAATGATTGACGGCAATGTAAAGGGTTTGATGTATGTAACCAAAGCGGTACTCCCATCAATGGTTAATTTAAGAAAAGGACAAATAATCAATCTGGGATCAATTGCAGCAAAGGAAGTCTATCCTAATGGAAGCGTATATTGTAGTAGTAAAGCTGCAGTTGATTTTTTTACAAGAGGTCTAAGAATTGATCTAAATCCAATTGGAATTCGTGTAGGGGCAATTCACCCGGGATTGGTAGAAACTGAGTTTTCAGAGGTACGTTTTAAAGGTGATTTAGAAAGATCAGAAAAAGTTTACAAGGGTATGCAGGCATTAAGTGCTGATGAAGTAGCAGATGCCATAATCTATATGGCACAAGTCCCAGAAAAAGTAAATATTGCAGATTTAGTTATACTTCCAACGCGTCAAGCTAATGCCTATGTAAACAATCGAATTAAGTAATTTGACCAATACACTACTCTTCTTCTAAAATTTCAGGATATAAGAAATTATTGTACGGAAAACGAGTGACATGAATCTTTCTAATTTCATTATATACTCGATTTCGGAATTGTTTTATGTTTCTTTTATTCTTAGCAGAAATAAAAAGTGCTTGACCATTCATAGAACTCATCCAGGTTTGTTCCCATTCTTCAAGACTGTAATGTTTCTTTCCTCGTAATTCAACTAATTCTGCTTCATCCCAATATTTAGATTTATAAGCATCTATCTTATTAAAAACCATATAAGTGGGTTTGTCAAGACTTTTTATTTCTTTAAGAATTTGATTGACCGATTCTATGTGTTCTTCA
>MDSW01017811.1_pt1 | contig 11307 bp, 7 predicted proteins | sample 811171 | NCBI WGS metagenome assembly MDSW01 (sample SAMN05326641, study PRJNA326480) | marine metagenome | isolation source: seawater | place: Atlantic Ocean: North West | collected 2012
AAATATATATTTGTATATGATTTGAAGACTGATTTTCTTGTTTGCCAGATAAGTTAATAAGTTTGTGTATTTTTTTATTTAAAATAGTAACATCAGATTCTATAGCTGTACTTTGAGCATATGTAATACCTCTATAGTTTTGCATAGTATGTTGTTGAGTACCATTGGCATTTCTAAATCTAATTCTTGCTCTTGCTGTGTCTGGACCTAACATAAGTGGATCCGTAAAAAAATGAAATGAGAAATCTAGCGTATCTCCAGGTCCTATAATTGCAGATGCAGTATCTTGAGTAGCAGGAAGACACACACCAATGCACATTGAACTTGTCCATGTATTTGAAGGTAAGTTATTCATAACACGTTCTATTTCTACTTTGACCCCATCATTTGATGTATTAATAATCTCTCCAAATATATCAATGATATCTCCAGGGTTTCCATAAACTGGTAAAGTATTCCCTGGCTTAAGATCAAACTCAAAAGTTCCATTAAGAGTGGTTACAGGATTACAGCCCCCAGAATTTACTCCTAGTAAACTATCAATATCACACCAGATATTTGTAGGTTGACCATTAGGAGGGCTTGCATTATTAAACCAACTGTGATAAGCAAATAATATTCCATCAGTATTTATAAGATAAGCATTATTAGGACCATTATAATATTGCCACCACTCATTACAAGGGCCATCTATATAAATAGGAACATTTATTGAAACAGGTATATAAGAACCTGTACCTACACCACTAATCATATCTTGTAAAATTGCTTGACGTTCTCCATATGTATTAGGCTGATAATATGGAGGGTTTGTAGGGCTAATATTTCCACTATATGGCATAGGACTTCCAGTAGGATGTGCTTCTACAGTATACACTGCAAAACAAGCTATATCACTACCAAATTGATTAGCTACACTATTTAAATCTGACATATGATTTCTAAAAATAGGACAGGTATAACTACCAGAAACCATTAAAACATTTTTTCCTGTATTAATAATTTCAGACAAGGTAATAGAATCTCCATTAATATCCCATAATGTAAAATCTGCCATTGTATCTCCTACATTTATTACTGTCCAAGGATTACCTTGATTTCTAGGAATAATTGGACAAACAGAATCAGATCCTAAAGGCTCATTACTTAAACCAATTGATGGTAATAATGAAACCTGTCCAAATGTTATCATAGAACAGCAAATTAATAAAGGAAGAAATAGTATAATAACTATTTTTTTCATTTTCTTAATTATTTTCTCAAAATTAAGAATTATTTTCTTTTTATAACTTGATTTACTGATTCTATAATATCAGAAGATGTAAGACCATATTTTTCCATTAAGCCTCTTGGTGTGCCACTCTCTCCAAATGTGTCATTAACACCAACCATCTCAAGTGGAGTAGGTTCATTTCTACTTAATAATTGAGCAATACTATCTCCTAAACCACCATTAAGCATATGTTCTTCAGCCGTAACAACACATTTAGTTTTACGAATAGATGTTAATATAGATTTTTCATCTAAAGGTTTAATTGTATGTATATTAATTACTTCCGCATCTATACCTTTTTTAGCTAGAACTTTAGAAGCTTCTAATGCTTCCCAAACTAAATGTCCTGTTGCAACTATAGTTACATCAGTTCCATCCTTTAAAAAGACCGCTTCACCTATTTTAAAATCCTGTTTTTCTGGAGTAAAGTTTGGTACTTTTGGTCTACCAAAGCGTAAATATACAGGTCCTTTATGATCAGCAATTGCTATAGTTGCAGCTTTAGTTTGATTATAATCACAAGGATTTATAACAATCATATGTGGTAGCATTTTCATCATTCCTATATCTTCCAATACTTGATGAGTAGCACCATCTTCTCCTAATGTAACACCGGCATGTGAGGCGCATATTTTTACATTTTTACCTGAATATGCTATTGACTGACGTATTTGATCATACACTCTAGATGTTGAAAAATTAGCAAATGTTCCAGTAAATGGAATCTTACCACCAATAGTCATACCAGCAGCAATACCCATCATATTTGCCTCAGCTATTCCTATTTGAAAAAAACGATTTGGATTTTCTTTTTTAAAATCATTCATTTTTAGTGAACCCGTAAGATCCGCACAGAGCGCAACAACATTTTGATTCTTTCTTCCTAACTCAGTTAACCCGGCTCCAAAACCAGAGCGTGTATCTTTTAACTCCATATTTTAATAAAATTTAATTGTTTCTGATTTACCTGCTTTAATCTTGATGTTTTTTTCTTTTGAGTAAATATATTCTTTAGCTGATTCTGCTCTGTAGACAACCTTGTAATTTCCTGGTAATAAGTGCACTTTATATTGTGTTTTATCTGCATTAAAAGTATATATCTTTTCTAATTTATCTGCATTATAAGTATAAATACCTCCAAAACCTCTTGATGGTAAAACTATATTAGCAGAACCCGGAGAATCAAGTCCTAATATCACTTCTGTACTTTGAAGGATCTCTACATCATAAAAATATTTTCTTGGTAAAGTTAATAGCTCAATATCATATTTACCTACTAAATATTTTTCGACAGTATTAATATCTTGAATATTTAATGTAGAATCTGTTCCAGCAATTCTTATAATAAATTGATAATCTTGTTTTGTATTCATCTTAAACTTAAACTCTCCCTGAGGTGTTTCTAAAGTAATAGGAGTATGTTTTCCAGGGATAATATTAACATCTTTTTTAATAACAGGAGGGATTGTATGTGCTACAACTTTATAAGATAAAACTGGATCTATTACCATGGTGTCTGGATTTCCATATACATTCATAGTATGTATAAAATTATATTTTGCAACACCTGTAAAATCATCATAGAATGTTATAGGGATATTAGTTTCACTCACATTACCATTTTCATCTAACAACCTTACTTCTGCAGTTGTATTATCTATAACATGAGATATTACAATATTTAAAATATTTTTAAAATCTTTTTCTCTATTTGCATCAAAAAACCTTCCAACACAATCAAAAGATTTTTTCCACTCTTCATCTAAACCTACACCTATAATAAAAGGCTTTAGAATAACTCCTTCTCTCTGATAGAGCCTTGATATAGCACATGGATCCATATCACATTCTTCTTTTCCATCTGTGATTAATATGACTATATTTCTTGTATCATAAGAGTCAAAATCTTTTGCTCCTTCTTCCAAAGATTTAGCAATTGGCGTGGTTCCTTTTGCCCTTATCATACTTAATTTTCCTTTAATACGATCAGCAGCTATATTTGCAGGACAAAAAGGAATAGCTAATTCTGTATCATCACAAACTTGAGGTGGATATCCATGTTGATGACCATATATCCTTAAGCCTATTTCAAGGTTTTCAATATTCTTTAGAGAATCAACCATATTACTAAGTAGTTTCTTTGCGATATCTATCTTTCTACCACTTTGCCATCTAGCAAGCATAGACTGAGATGCATCGAATATAAATAATATTCTATTTACTTGCTCCCTTTTTTCTTGTCCATTAGCTGAAAAATTAGCTGAACATAAAATTATTAATATAAGTATATAGATTTTCTTAATAATCACCTAATGTTTCTTTATTTTGTTTTAGAGCAACACTTAATTGTTCGTCATTTGGAGCAGAACCATGCCATTTATGTGTTCCCATCATAAAATCTACTCCATTTCCCATCTCTGTATGTAAAAGAATAGCTACGGGAATTTTATTGTGTAATTTACTTTTTGCCTTTTCTAATATATTAATTACTGAATTAATATCATTGCCATTTTTTTCTTCAAGAACAAGCCATCCAAATGATTCAATTTTTGCTCTAAGATCTCCTATTGGAAGCACATCATCTAAAGATCCATCTATCTGCTTTTTATTATAATCTATAGTAGCAATTATATTATCAATCTTATTTCCACCAGCATACATTAATGCTTCCCAAATTTGACCTTCTTGTAATTCACCATCTCCATGTAATGTAAACACACAACTTTCGTCATTATTTAATTTTTTAGTAATTGCTGCTCCAATACCTACTGAAAGCCCTTGACCTAAAGAGCCAGATGCAATACGTACTCCTTCTAATTTTTCATGAGTAGTTGGATGTCCCTGAAGTCTACTATTAATCTTTCTAAAGGTAGATAATTCCGACACACTAAAATAACCTGATCTAGCTAAAACAGAATAATAAACAGGAGATATATGTCCATTTGATAAAAAGAATAAATCTTCATTAATTCCATCCATATTAAAATCCTTACTATGATTCATTACACAAAAGTAAAGTGCTGTAAAAAACTCTACACATCCTAATGAACCCCCAGGATGACCCGAATTATTAGCATGCACCATTCTAAGTATATCTCTTCTAACTTGACTACAAATACTATTTAAATCTTCTATATTCATGATATTTCCTAATTATATGTTAGACAAAAATAAGATATCATGTGAGTGTAAATAATATAAAACATATAAATAAGTGATTTTTTATTAACGTATTATTGACAATTTCATTATACAATAGATAATATAAATTTAGAGTAGATACAATTACTATCTTTGTATACAAAATAATTAATTATGGGATTAAAATGTGGTATAGTTGGATTACCAAATGTAGGAAAATCAACTCTTTTTAATTGTTTATCAAAAACAAAAGCACAATCAGCTAATTTTCCATTTTGCACAATTGAACCTAATATAGGTATTATAACGGTTCCTGATGAAAGATTAGAATGTCTTGCTAAAATTGTAAATCCAGATAAGATTATACCAACAACAGTTGAAATCGTTGATATAGCTGGATTAGTAAAAGGTGCAAGTAAAGGAGAAGGTTTGGGAAATAAATTTTTAGCGAATATTAGAGAAACTAATGCTCTTATGCATGTTTTAAGATGTTTTGATGACAGTAATATAACACATGTAGACGGAGATACTAATCCAATTAGAGATAAGGAGACAATTGATATTGAACTTCAATTGAAAGATATTGAAGTATTAGAAAAAGTAAAAGAAAAAAATTTACGTGTTGCAAAATCAGGAGATAAAGAAGCTAAAAATATTGTTGATATTATAAATAAATATATTACTGAATTAGAAAAAGGAAGGTCTTTAAGAGACCTTAATATTTCTGAAGAAGAAAAAGAAATTATTAATCCATTACAATTAATTACTATCAAGCCTGTAATTTATATATGCAATATTGATGAAGCATCATTGAATAGTGAAAATAATTATGTTAAAGAAGTACAGCATAACATTAAAGATGAAAATGCAGAAATGCTAGTAATAGCTACTGCTATTGAATCAGAAATAGCAGAGTTAGAAATTGATGAACAAAGCATGTTTCTTGATGAATTAGGATTAAAAAAACCAGGTGTTCATTATTTAATTCAATCTGTATATAACCTTCTTAATTTACAAACATTTTTTACTGCAGGAAAAAAAGAAGTGCGTGCATGGACAATTAAGTCCGGTTCAACTGCGCCTCAAGCTGCCGGAACAATCCATACTGATTTTGAAAAAGGCTTTATTCGTGCTGAAGTAATTTCTTATGAGAACTATACTAAATTTTCTTCAGAACAAGCATGTAAAGAGGCTGGTAAATTATCTGTTGAAGGAAAAAATTATGTAATAAAAGATGGTGATATAGTACATTTTCGTTTTAATATATAGGGATTTTAACAGTTGAAAACCTTGTTGATAACGTCTTCTAAGTTTAATTATAAAAAAAAGGTGAGTATTCTATATTTGTCTACTATTTTCAAACAACAACTTACTAGATAAAGTATGAAGAAAATAAATTATAATGAAGAAAGTATTCGTTCTTTAGATTGGAAAGAACATATAAGATTACGTCCAGGAATGTATATTGGTAAAATGGGTAATGGCTCATCTAGTGATGATGGAATATATGTTCTGTTAAAGGAAGTAATTGATAATTCTATTGATGAATTTGTAATGGGTAATGGTAAAACTATTGAGGTAAATGTTAAGAATGATAAAGTATCAGTACATGATTTTGGAAGAGGAATTCCTCTTGGAAAAATAGTAGACTGCGTATCAAAAATTAATACTGGAGCAAAATATGACTCTAAAGTTTTTAAAAAATCTGTAGGATTAAATGGTGTTGGTCTTAAAGCAACAAATGCACTCTCATCATACTTTAAGATACGTTCAATAAGAGATGGAGAAAGTAAAAAGCTAGAATTTAAACAAGGGGAAATAATAAATGATGAAGATATTCAAAAATCAAGCTCAAGAAAAGGTACTAGAGTAGAATTTGTACCCGACAAAGAGCTTTTTGGAAAGTATTCTTTTGTAAATGAATATATTGTTAAAATGATGTGGAATTATTGTTACCTTAATCCAGGTTTAACAATTATATTTAATGGTAATAAATTTCATTCTGATAAAGGACTATTTGATCTTCTAGAAAAAAATATAGATGGTGAAAAATTATACCCTATTATTCATTTAAAGTCAGAAGATATAGAAGTAGCTATTACGCATTGTAAAAACCAATATTCTGAACAATACTATTCATTTGTTAATGGCCAGCACACTGTACAAGGAGGTACTCATCAGGGAGCATTTAGACAGGGATTAGTAAAAACTATAAGAGAATTTTACAATAAAAATTATGAAGCATCTGATATTAGACAAGCAATTAATGCAGCTATAAGTGTCAAAGTTATAGAGCCTGTATTTGAATCACAAACAAAAACAAAATTAGGTTCAACTGAAATGGAACCAGATGGCATAACAATATTATCTTTTATACAAGATTTTCTAAAAAAGTATTTAGATAATTATTTACATAAAAATACAGAAACTGCTATAGCGATTCAGCAAAGGATACAGCAGGCAGAAGGAGAAAGAAAGGCAATGGCGGGTGTTAAAAAATTAGCTAGAGAAAGAGCAAAAAAAGCAAGTTTACACAATAAAAAACTTAGAGATTGTAGAGTTCATTACAATGATGTTAAAAAAGAAAATCATTTAGAATCAACAATTTTTATTACAGAAGGAGATTCTGCTTCAGGATCTATTACAAAAACCAGAGACATAACAACACAAGCTGTATTTTCTTTAAGAGGAAAGCCTCTTAATTCATATGGATTAACTAAGAAAATTGTTTATGAAAATGAAGAATTTAATTTATTACAGGCGGCTTTAAATATTGAACAAGGAATAGATGATCTACGTTATAATAAAATAATTATTGCAACTGATGCAGATGTAGATGGAATGCACATTAGATTGTTAATTCTAACCTTCTTTTTACAATTCTTTCCAGAATTAATCCAAGAAGGACATGTGTATATTTTAGAAACCCCATTATATAGAGTTAGAAATAAAAGAGAAACTATATACTGTTATAATGAAGAAGAACGAATAAAAGCTGTAAAGAAAATTGGAAACAATGCAGAAACAACTAGATTTAAAGGTTTAGGAGAAATATCTCCTAATGAATTTAAAGAATTTATAGGACCAAATATGAAACTTGATCCTGTTATATTAGAAAACAATTCTAATATTCAAGATATTCTAAAATATTATATGGGTAAAAACAGTAAAGAGAGACAAGATTTTATTATAAATAATTTAAAAATAGAAAAAAATCTAATAAGTGAGTAGTTCAATATACATATCAAATAAAAAACTTGTGTCATTAGTAATTATAACTCTGTTTACACTGCTTTTGATTTTTTTGATATTCCCATTAATATTATACAATTATATACCTGAATCTATGTTAGGTACGTTTATAAAAAACAATCAATATGCTGGATTACTAGTTTTACCACCTTTATTATTCACTATAATGCCTGGTCTATATTACTTTAATTTTAAAAAAGACTTATATATTATTAATATTATATCTTTTCGTACAATATTGTTCTTTTTATCAAGAAAACAACAAATTGATATTGCTCATAACATGTTAAAAGAATACAAAATATTTAATAGGCCCTTTTCTTTTAACAAAACTTTAATGATAAAATTAGAGTCTCAGAATAAAAAGAAAATAGTAATAAAAAGATTTAATTTTAGTCTTTTAAGAAGTAAAGAATTACAGAAAATACAAATAGAATTAGATAATATTATTAAAATAAATGGATAGTACAGAGATTATAAATAATGATAATTATAAAGATGAAATTATTCATGTTTCTGGAATGTATAAAAATTGGTTTCTAGATTATGCATCATATGTTATATTAGAAAGAGCTGTTCCTAACATAAATGATGGGCTTAAACCAGTTCAAAGAAGAATTCTTCATTCATTAAAAGAAATGGAAGATGGAAGATACCATAAAGTAGCAAATGTTATAGGTCATACAATGAAATATCACCCACATGGAGACGCATCTATAGGTGATGCTCTAGTTCAGATTGGTCAAAAAGAATTACTGTTAGATATGCAAGGTAATTGGGGTAATACCGCTACAGGAGATAAAGCTGCTGCTGCAAGGTACATTGAAGTAAGACTAACAAAATTTGCGTTAGAGGTACTTTATAATAATAAAATAACAAAATGGTCATTATCATATGATGGCAGAAGTAAAGAACCAGAAACTTTACCTGTTAAGTTTCCTTTACTTTTAGCTCATGGTGTAGAAGGCATTGCAGTAGGATTATCAACAAAAATATTACCTCATAATTTTAATGAACTAATAGATGCTTCTATAAAAGTTTTAAAGGGAATTAAACCAAGAATCTATCCTGATTTTATTACTGGAGGAACTGCTGACTTTACTAGCTACATGGATGGTAAAAGAGGAGGGAAGATACGAGTAAGAGCTAAAATTACGCAATACGATAAAACAACACTACTTATAAAAGAATTACCATATTCAACTACTACAACATCACTCATTAATTCAATATTAAAAGCTAATGAGAAAGGGAAAATTAAAATAAAGAAAGTTGAAGATAACACTTCTGATAATGTAGAAATTTGTATAACAATTCCAACAGGTATTTCACCCGATAAGACTATTGATGCACTATATCGATTTACAGATTGTGAAATATCAATATCACCATTATCATGTATAATAGAAAATGAATCACCTAACTTTATTGGAGTTTCTGAAATATTACAAAGATCTACAAATCAAACACTTAGTATCTTAAAAAAGGAATTAAATGTAATTCTAGAAGATCTAAATAATAAATGGCACTCATTATCATTAGAAAATATTTTTATACAAAAAAGAATATATCATGAAATAGAAGAGCTCGATGATTGGGAACTTATTTTATCAACTATCAAAAAGAAAATACAACCTTACATAAAAGGTCTTAAGCAAGAAGTTACACTAGATGATATTACTAAATTAACAGAAATTAAAATCAAGAAGATAACAAGATTTGATATAAACAAAGCTCAAGAGGAATTGATTAATTTAGAAAGTAAAATCACAATTACCAAGAATCATTTAAATAACATTATTGAATATGCTATATCATATTTTAAAGAATTAAAGAAAAAATATGGAAAAGGAAAAGAAAGGAAAACAGAAATAAAAGTATTTGAAAATATAGACGCAACAAAAGTTGTAGTTGCTAGTAAAAAGTTATATGTTAATCGAGAAGAGGGATTTATAGGAAGTGCTATGCGTAAGGAAGAATTTATTTCAGATTGCTCAGATATTGATGATATTATTATTTTTAGAAGGAACGGAACAATGAAAGTTGTAAAAATTGACAATAAAATATTTGTTGGAAAGGATATTATACATTGTTCTATTTTTAAGAAGAAAGATGAACGAACTACATATAATATGATATATAAAGACGGTAAAACGTCTAAAACATTTATGAAAAGGTTTTGCGTAAAAAGTATAACTAGAGGTAAAGAATATAATTTAACAAAATCTGAAAAAGGAAGTAAAGTATTATACCTCACAGCAAATCCAAATGGAGAAGCAGAAATCGTTACTATTAATTTAAGAAAACTGCAAAAATTAAGAATTATAAAATTTGATATAAATTTCGCAGATATTGATATAAAAAATAAAAATACTAAAGGTAATATAGTCACTAAAAATCCAGTAAAAAACATAGAATTAAAAACATTAGGAGTTTCAACACTATCAGCAAGAAAAATATGGTTTGATGATAATGTAAATAGATTAAACACAGAGGAAAGAGGAGAATACTTAGGAGCATTTAAAGGTGAAGATAAAATACTAACTATAAATCAAAAAGGTGATGTTGAATTAAAGTCATATGATATTTCAAATCATTTTTCAGATGATATAATTATAATAGAAAAGCTAAATAATAAAAAGCCGGTATCTATAATTTATTTTGATGGATCTAAAAAATGTTTTTATATAAAAAGATTCTTAATTAATAATTTGCCAAGTAAATTTAATACCATTACAGATCATAAAAACAGCTATTTAGAATTAGTATCAACTGATTGGTTGCCGAGAGTTGAACTAATATTTATAAAAGAAAAAGGAAAAGAAAGAAAAACAAAGATTATTAATATTGCTGAATTTATAAATATTAAGGGATATAAAGCTAATGGTAATAAACTTAGTTCAAAAAATATAAAGAATATTAATTTATTAGATTCTATTGAATATAAAGAGGATAATGTTTCCGATGAATCAATTGATAAAAATATTCCAAATATTAAATTAAACATTAATAATACTGATTCTGAAGATCAACAAGATGGTCAAATATCATTAGAATTATAAAAATAAGAAAAATGAAGAAAATATTAATATATATACTATTGTTACCTACTTTAATACATTCACAAAACAACTTTAATTTATCTGTTATTGGTGAATATGAATGGCCAAATACGGAAGGTAGTGATATATGGGGATGGGTAGATGGAAGTAATGAATATGCACTTGTAGGTCTAAATGATGGTTTTTCTGTTGTTGATGTAACAATTCCCACTAACCCAATTGAGATATTTTATATACCAGACCTCAATTCTACATGGAGAGATATTAAAACATGGGGAAATTATGCTTATGTGACTACTGAAGCAGATGCAGGTCTTTTAATTGTTGATTTAGCAGCATCTATTAGCGGTAATTTAACTTATTGGCATGTCACCAATTTTTTAAATCCTAATGGTAATTCTATAGAATTTACTGCCGCACATAATATATATATAGATGAAGAAGGAATTGCATATATATTTGGAGCCTCTTCAACCACACAAGGTAGTAATCCTGCTGATGGAGCAATATTTCTTGATGTTGCAGCAAACCCCACAGATCCTGTATATTTAGGAGAATGGGATGATTATTATATTCATG
>MDSW01029637.1_pt1 | contig 11306 bp, 11 predicted proteins | sample 811171 | NCBI WGS metagenome assembly MDSW01 (sample SAMN05326641, study PRJNA326480) | marine metagenome | isolation source: seawater | place: Atlantic Ocean: North West | collected 2012
CGGTTGTTCCTGCTGCGGTTGTTCCTGCTGCGGTTGTTCCTGCTGCGGTTGTTCCTGCTGCGGTTGTTCCTGCTGCTGTTATTTCTTCTACTTTTGTTATTTCTTTTTTTAAAAATATTTTTTTGTTTGAATGGAATATTGGGACATCAAATGTATCTCCAATGTTAACAGTATAATTTTTAAATATTAGTTCCCGTCGCTCATTGTTATTATCAGTTATTGTGACGACATTATTTGAAATAGCATATATTCCAAATCCAGTTTTATCTCCTAATATTGTATTATCCATGTTAAATGATATAGAGCTCGTTTGCCCAATAAATTCAGATCTTGGAGGTCCAATAATTTTTGTGGTAATGCGTTTACCCTTAATTTGAACTATACCGGTTGATGTATCAGATTGATTTTGATTTCCTTCTTTAATAGTCATATATTTTTGAACAAATAATATTGATATTATTATTGCTAAAATTGGTAATATATATATGAACATTACTTATATATACATTAAATAAAATTTTTTAGTCTTGTTTTGGAATAAATTTTAAATAATCAATCTTTCTCCTTCCCTCATCTGTTGAATCTGTTAATTTATTTAATCTTGTTTCATTTGTTCCTATATATTGAATTTTTCCACTTGAAATTCCTTCATTTTTAATAAATAAATGTTTCTTATTATTTATAAATATTGTAACATCATGCTTTCCTTTTTTGTTTTTTCTTATTTTATATAAAATAACATATGGTCCTCTATCAAACATATACTTATATCTTTTTTCACTAACCCCTTTAAATATACTACCATCTGCGGAGTATCCATCTCTATAAATACCAGTACTAAATCCAACACCATTTTCATCTTGGTTAAATCCCCAATTACCCTGAACTGTCGCGCTTAAATTTTGATCCACCGGTATACCTATTTCTAAATCATAATCATCAATATCTGGCAAAATTATTTTTTTAAATTTATTATCATCGAAACTTCTCGTTATAGCATTTGTCGCACCTTCAACTATGTATGTCCCTTTTTTTGGTTTAAAATATGTTTTTACATCTATAAATATATTCATAAACACAAAAATAAACACAAATATAATGATTAAAATAATAGGTATATATATAATTTTTCCAAACGATAAATTCATATATATTAAATAACTATTTTATTAGCTAACAATAAATCCATAATTCTTATATTTTTCGAAAATAAATAAGAACTCGTATCTAAATATAAATTATATAATACAAATCCCATTACAACAAAAAACAATGCTACAAAAAAATTCTCCATAAAGTTCATTATATATATAATTCTACTTTTTATTTAACTAAATGAGTATTTAATTGTTGGTTTGCTAAAATAAAAGTCGTACATTTTGGTAAATGTTTTATTTTATAAGCATTAACATAAGCACATGTTGACCTTAAACCTCCTAAATAATCTAATACGGTGTTTTCCAAACTTCCACGGTATTTTACCTTTACAACTCTTCCTTCCGATGAACGATATTTTGCCATTTTTCCATAATGCTTTTTCATAGCCAATTCACTACTCATTCCATAAAATAATTTATATGATTCACCATTTAATTCTACTAATTCTCCCGGATTTTCATCATGTCCGGAAAAAATTCCACCACACATTACAAAATCAGCGCCGCCGCCAAAAGCTTTTGCCATGTCTCCAGGACAGGTGATACCGCCATCACCAATAATATGCCCACTACATCCATGTGCGGCATCAGCACAATCAATTATAGCCGATAATTGAGGCACACCAACACCTGTTTTCATCCGTGTTAAACATGCGGAACCAGGACCAATACCCACTTTAACAATATCGACTTTTCCATTAATGATTAACTCTTGCGTCATTTCACTTGTCGCAACATTCCCAGCAATTATAATTGCTTTAGGATATCTTTCTCTAACCTTTTCACAAAAATGAGTCATTTTTTCCATATAGCCGTTTGCCACATCAATACATATCCATTTTAGAGAATGAATACCATCCATAATTTCACATAAATTTTCAAAATTTTTATCACTAATACCCGTAGATACAATAACATTCTCCAAAAACGGTGCTGGACAAAAATCCTTAATATTTATTTTTTGTTGATTTAAATATTGCTGATAATCTTTTAATGTATAAAATTTATTTAAACAGGTTAAAATTTTATGTTTTGAAAGAATATTTGCTATTCTAAATGTACCTGTTGTGTCCATATTAGCAGATATTATAGGAACTCCGGTCCATTCACTCATACTATTCTTAAAAACAAATGTTCTTTCTAGCGATACTTCTGACCTAGATGATATTGTTGTTCTCTGAGGCTTAATTAACACATTATTAAAATCCAATTTCGGAGTTAAATCTAATTTCATATATTGCCATTTATTAATTACTTTCTAAATAATATTTTTATGTATTATTTATATAGACATGGACAAATATCTAAAAGAATTAAAAAAAAAGATAGAAAATATATATCCATTTAAAAAAAAAATAATTGAAGGAGCTACTGGGGATGTATCAAATGGAGCTAAAATAAAATGCGAATTAAATGACGAGGCAAAATATGATGTGTCTAATAATAAATGCGATTGTCCGACGGGAACATTTTATAATACCAGTGATCAGTGTCAAAAGGATATTGGAACTATTAATGTATTTTTAAATACACCGATAGCTAACTGTTTAGTTGTCGCACTAATGTCTTTTTTATTTGCTGGATTTTTATTTAGAATAAAAAGTTCTCCACTAGCTATCGTGAAAGGTAAATGTAGAGAAATTCCATTAACGACCGTTTTTAAAACTGACCCCACACAAGGAATTGTATATCCAAAAATATTTGAAGATGCTAACAAAGATAAATATGCCAAAATGTTGTTTCCCGCTTTAAATAAAGGTTTATTCCCCGCAGAAGCACTTGAAGGAGATGATGGATATACGACTGGGTATATATTTAAGATGCCATTGTATATCACCTTACAATATTGTTCAATTATATGGTATAAAACTGTTAGTATTATCAAACAAGGATTATATAAACAATATCAGTGGGGGTATAAAGATGAAATAAAAAAAATAAGTAGAACATGGTGGATTAAAGATTTCCTTGTAATATTTCTGGTTGTACCTATTCTTCTATTTATTGTATATCCTTTGTTTTTTGTTGTAAGTATTATTATTTCAATGTTTGTAGCACCAGTACAAGCTATCGTAACATTTTTAGTTAAAGAAGGTGTTGTAAAAAAGCCTGAATGGGAAGAAGGTGATTGGAAAAATAATTTTGGTACAGCTCTATTGGTACTTAAATATGTTGGGTGGGTATTATTATATTTAATTGGCGGGGTTTTCTTTTCATTGGTAACCTTTTTACTAACACTTGGTTATTTTGGTTCAATATTCACAGGCTTACATGAAGGTAAAAGAAATGGACCAGAAGTTGTATTTAAAACGTGGGCTAATATTGTATGGGATTATAGATATATATGGGCTATTCTTGCCGGTGGAATGTGGATTCTTCGTTTCAAAAATTACTTAAAAAGCAGTACAAGTAATTGGTATCCCATGAAACTTATGCATGGTGGAAACGGTGATATGGCTCTTGGTATAATAACAACACTATTGTTTGTACTACTAGGAAGGAAACAAGTTGAATACTTTTTATCATTAAATAAAACTGTTAAACCAAGGTGTAGTAATAACTGTAATGCGCCAAAACAACCAGTCGTTGCCGTTCTTAAAAAAGAAAAGGGGAAAGATTGTGTCGATTAAATATATTTTAAAACTATTTAATATTAAATAGTAATTAATATTAAATTAATATTATGGGAAAGAAAAAGAAGAAGATTAAAAAAGTATCTCCAAATGGAAAACCATTTGTTAGTGTATGTACGCCAACTTATAACAGAAGACTTTTTATTCCAAATTTAATTCGCTGTTTTAAATCACAAACATATCCAAAAGAACTAATGGAGTGGATTATTATTGACGATGGTGAAGATTCAGTAGAAGATTTATTTAAAGATGTTGAGTGTGTTAAATACTTTAGGTATGAGAAAAAAATAAAACTGGGTAGAAAACGTAACTTAATGCATGAAAAATCAAAGGGTGAAATGATCGTTTATATGGATGATGATGATTTTTACCCACCAGACCGTGTAAATCACGCAGTGAAACGCTTAATGGGTCACCCTCAGGCTTTAGCAGTAGGTAGCAGTATTGTTTATATATATTTTAATGATTTAGATAAAATTTATCAGTTTGGTCCGTACGGTGCGACTCACGCAACGGCCGGTACATTTGCGTTTAAAAGAAAACTACTGGAACAAACATCATATGATGATGAAGCTGAAATGGCCGAAGAGAAAAAATTTCTTAAAAATTATAGCGTTCCTCTTGTACAATTAGACCCCCGTAAAAGTATTTTATGCTTCGCACATCAATTTAATACATTTGATAAAAGAAAGCTGCTTGTTAATCCAAATCCAAACTTTGTAAGAGAAACAAATCTTAAACCATCTGTTTTTATTAAAGATAAAAACATGTTAAAATTTTATGTAACGGTATAATTTTAAAATAATTATTTCTTGTAAAATAATTATTTATGTATATAATATAAATGAAGTTACCTAAACAGTTGACAAAAATGTTAAAAAAACTCGAGAAACAGCCCGATTATGTTCGCATTGCTTTAATGCTTGTTGTTGCTTATGGTATTTATTATCTTGTCAAACAACTACGCTGGGGAATTGGAAATAATGTTTATTTAGAAGGATTTAGTAATACCGACTTTAAAGACAAAACTCTTGTTTTCTTTAAAATGAAAGGATGTGGACATTGTAAAGCCATGCAAGGTGAGTGGGATACTTTTGTAAAAAATCACAGTGTTTCTTCAACCGGTGTTAAAACAAGTGTAGTGGAATCAAACAAAAATCCAAAACTCTGTAAAAAATATAATGTCCAAGGTTTCCCCACACTTTTAATGATAAAAGACAATGCCATTGTAAAGGCGTTTGAAGGCGAAAGAACAGCCAGTGCGTTGGAAGCTTTTACTAAAAACTAAATACCCATGCTATTATACTTATCCAAATATCTATACAATCTCGCTATATCTAACTTTGTTATATCATAATTTTCTTTCACAAATAATTCATAAATCTCTTCTGTGGTTTTATTTTTTTTTAATTGTAAAAAAAATGAAAATAAGTCTTTTTTATCCATCGTCAATTTGTTGCATAAAGCTTGAATAAAAATAGTATTATTATATTCTGTTGAATATTTTGTTAATACTTTAGTAAATCTTATCTCCTTTATTTTTTCTACCTTTTCCGTTAATATCTCTTTGTGTAATATTCTGTTATTATAGAATGTTTTTATTAAAGATGTTATTTCATTGAAAAGCCATATTTGCTTTTGAAATGTTATCCTGTCTATATAATCCGAAAAAACTATATTGTTTAATATACTAATGTATTTTTTAATAGAATATCCTTTATCCATTTTTTCCAGTAATTCAATTATATTTTCATGAAATAATAACCCTATACTTGTCCTATCGGTTTCATTCATTAAATTATTATGCATTTTTAAAGGATAATATTCTGCCAGAAGCTGTCTTGTTATATCTTTTGTATCTTCATTATAATTTTTTTTTTGAAAAATTTTATTAAATATATCATCTGTTAATAAGTTTTTTTGATTTGTATATAATTCATATACATTTTCTAGTTTTCTTAAGTCATATTGTATATATTCAGTAAGACTATCTAGTATATTACTATTTAATTTAGGTATTAAATTTACTAATATTTTTTTTATTTGTTCTTTTGATGGATTTTTTAATTCAATAGTTGTACATATTTTCATCATTTCTTTTATTTTTTTATCAACATGGTAATTACCTATACAAATAATTGGTGTCATCGTTGTTTCTTCTTTTTTTTGTTTATTTGTTTTTTTTGGCCTAATAAGCTTTATTAATGAATTAATACCACCTTTATCACCACTATTCATACCATCTATTTCATCCATAACAATGGCTATTTTTTTTACCTTTTTTTTTAAAAGACTTAATACATTTGTATCTGACATGTTATGTTTAGTTATGGTATCTATAACCGATTTGTTTCTAACATCGCCTGCGTCATACATAACAATGTCATAATTCATACTTTTCAATAAATCTTTTACAAATCTTGTTTTACCACTTCCTGGTGAACCATAAACATAAATACCCCTTCGTGTTAGCAATTCATGTTTATGATTTTCAAAATATGATAATGTTTTTTTGAATACATTTTCACTTTCTACTCTATCTAATAATAAATTAATATTTAATTTGTCCATCTATTATTAATACGCTTTATTTTTTTATGTTTTTTACGAACAATACTGTTATTTGTTTCATAATCCATGACTACTTCTCTACATTTATTTGATTCTGATATAATACATAATTGCTCTAAAAAATAAATATAATTGGAAAATTTATGACCCCTATACTTATAATTTTTTAAGCGAATCCAATGTTTATATTTATGTTTAATCAATAATTGAAATACATAATTTAAATCATTCTTTATTAGCCTATTAATATATGTATCCAGTGTTATATTATAAAATCTATTATGAATAGGACCGTGTTTGAATACATTAAATCTCTCCATCATTATATTTTTTTCATAGTATTTTTTATTTGTTGTTAGTAATATATCGATTGGTATATATTCTTTTATAATTAATACAACATCCATTGGTATTGTATTTATTTTATCTAACACATTCATGATTATATAATAATATTATTAATTATTTTAATATTATTATCAAATACATTTAGCAATTCTTAACATAAATTTCTACCTGTTATACCGTCCCATTTAATGTTAGAATCAGTGGCAACTCTACATGCTTTAATTCTAGCCATTGCTGTGTTTGCTTCGAGTGGTTGGATTGTATTTATAGAACCTACATTTGGATTGTTTTCTATTTCAGTGTCTGGCTTACATTCGCCATCTTTTAATACCCAATAGTCTGGACATTTTGATACCACAGCTGGAAACATTTTTAATTTGTATGAATTTTTAATTACTAAAGCCATCATCAACATCATCACTAAAAATGTTATGGCTGCTATTATTAATACCGTTCTTTTAAAACCCATTTATATATTTTAATATTATAATATTTTTTCTTTGTTATTAGTATATGAACGGTCGTGTCGATATATTAGGAAATAATCCAGTTGATCGATTTTTGTTATATGAAAAACCAAAAAAATATAAAGCAACAGCATATACCAATGCTTTAGTTGGCAATTTTCAAACAACTGTTTTATCTAATACTTTTTTCTCTGCTGAAAATGTACAAATATTACAAAATGCTATTATCGCCGGTGTTTATAAAAAATCAAATAAAAAATATAGAATAGGTAATCAAGATGAAGATGTTCTTAAAACAATTATGCGTGCTATGTATTTACAATTTTCTAAAAATTTAGATTATAACATTAAAGAACAAATTATTGAATTAAATAAGCATGTAACTGGCTTCAGTATTCCACAAATATATAATGAAGTTGTTGGATATATGAAATATAAACAGTCTGTTAGTAAATTGGCTACCCCAATGGACCTTCCTGTTTCTAGTTATCATTCCAATTCTTTAGAATTAAAACCTTTCTTCTAATTTTTTATTAAATTTTATTAAGTTTTATTAAATTATTAAATTTATTAAAACATTTCACCCTAATAAAAAAATATTTTAAATATTAATTATTTAATGATGATAGTATTATTTTAATGATGATAGTATTTATTTCTTTCTCCTACCCTGTCTAATGGCTCTGGCTTTTTGATATTTCGCGAATTCATCCAATAATTCCTTAAGTTCTTTCTTCCACATTTTTTTCACAGGTGTCTTTTTCAATATTTCTAAAGCTTTTAACTTATCGCCTTTTTCTTTCACTAACTTTTCTACATTTTCTTCTTCTACCTGTTCAATTCTCATTGTTCTCAAATATTTAAATTCTTCATCACCATCTATGGTATCGTAATTTCTTTCTTTTAGTAATGCTATAACGGCGTCTTTCTTCTTTTTCCTTAGATCTATTATATCTTCACATTGTTCCAATATAAATCTCGCTCTATTTGTTAGCAAACACAACTGCTTTTCCATTTTATTAATTAAATGTTTCTTCCTACTATGGTATCCCAGCAATCTAGTATTATAATAATCATGTACTATCTCATATACATCTTTGTATTTTTTCAATCTATTTTTGCTTGTAAACAAATTCATATTTGAAAGCGATTTTGTTGTGGTTAAATTTAATGTTTTTTCCAACATATTAATATGTTCATTGTATTGTTTAGAGATTAGACTGGGTAAAACGCCGGGATAAAATTTTAGTGTAAAATCTATTACAACATCAGTACACATATCTGTTTTCTTTTTAAGAATAGGTGCTCTCTTTTTTCCAGATTTAGTTTTATCGCTCATTAAATTTTCTAAAAATGCGTTGTAATCTGTAGTCCATGAACCAATTGGCAATTCTGTTATCTTAATTGTGTCGGAACTAACAATTTTATATTTTCCTTTAATTAAATATTTTCCAGTCTTCTCATAATTTTTAACAATGGTTCCTTTAAATCCCTCATAATATGGATGTAACTCTATATTCTTATCCTGGGGTTTACCGTTAATTTTATTTACCAAATATGTAACTACTTCATTTAAATTATAAGACATACCTTCATAACTAAATCCAGTTCCGATTCCTTTACCCCCATTGATAAGAGCATAGGGAATAACCGGTAAATAATATACTGGTTCAACCATGTCACCATCGTCGTCATTATAACTTAAAATTTCTCTATCTTCATCTCTAAATATAAATTTAGTTAATGGATTCAGTGCTGTGAAAATATATCTTTCGCTTGCGTGGTCTTTACCACCCATAAGTCTTGTACCAAACTGACCATTGGGCATTAATACATTCACATTATTAGACCCAACATACTCCTGAGCCATTCCAATAATACCTTTAATTAAACTCATTTCACCATGGTGATATCCGGAATGCTCGCTGACATATCCTGCCAATTGAGCTACCTTAATTTCACTCACCAAATTTCTTTTAAAACAAGAATATAATATTTTTCTTGTACTGATTTTCCACCCATCAATCGCATTTGGAATTGACCTATCGCAATCATATTTTGAAAAATGCTTCATTTCTTTATTTACAAACTCCGTATATGTAATTTGTTTCTGTTCAGTATTTAATACCTCATCTTTATTATATGATTCGAGCCATTTCTTTCTATCATCAGCTCTATGTTTATTAAATACTTTATCTATGGAATCGCCACAGTCATCATTGTCATATTTAAATGTTACCATCTTCTTTTTCTTAAAATATTCTTTAAACTCTTTCGCAGAACTTGTCCCCAGTCCCTTAAAATATTTTATTTTCCAACCTTTACCATCGTTATTTTCCTCTTTCCATTTCAAATATTTACTTTCATTGTAGAATGATTTTTCTTTTTTCCCCTTCTTTGCCTTTAGAATAGGTGTATTCATAAATCCCAAAAACTGGTCCATCTTTACAAGCTCCTCCCATTGTGAATGAAACATATTAATACATAATCCCTTGATATGAGACCCATCCAAATCCTGGTCCGTCATAAACATAATTTTACCATATCTCAAATGTTTATTTACCAAATCCTTATCATATTTCTTTCCTGTTTCCAAGCCAACAATCTTTTTTATATTTGTAATCTCCGCATTGCTGTTAATTTTTAATTGGGAAATATCTTTTGTATTTAACAATTTACCCTTCAATGGAAACACTCCAAAATAATTACGATCTTCTTTACTTAATCCAGAAACAATTCCTGCTTTTGCTGAATCTCCCTCACATAAAATTAAAGTACACTTTTGACTTTCAAATGTTCCTGCTTTATTCGCATCCATCAATTTAGGTATTCCTCTAATATTTGTAGTTTTCTTTCCGTCGTTTTTCTTCGCTGCTTTATTTGCCTTTACTTCATTCAACAATAAGGCTGACTCCATAACACCTGTTTTTGCTAGCTTTTCAATAAATTTGTCACTTACTTCACATTTTGAACCAAATTTAGAAACAGGTGTATTCACGCACTCTTTTGTTTGACTATCAAATGAAGGATTTTCAATAACACAATTTAGAAACAACATTAATTGTTCCTTTATCGTAATAGGTTTCACTTTAATTTTCTTCTTTTTTTCAATATATTGTGATAGCTTCTTAACTATCTGATTCATAATATAATCCACGTGTTTTCCACCCTTTTTAGTATGAATGCCATTTACGTATGACACTTGGGTATATTCATCCAATGGGCTAATACATACAGCATATTCCCACCTACTATCTGGATTTTCATAAATTCTCGTCGTCTCACTTTTTTCTCCAATATACAAATCAATAAATGATTCGAATGTTTTAACCGGAATAACCTCATTATTAAAAGTAACCTTAACATTTTTATCGGTAACTGCCGCTATATCCCATGTTCTCTTTTTAAACATTTGAAACATATCATCCGTCAGATTTTCCAGTCCAAAACGCTTGTAATCCGGCAACCATGATACCTTTGTATATGGTTTACTCTTACACGATGATACCTTTGGTTTACAAATTTTTCCCAGATTATCTTCAAAACGCTGTGTATATTTTTTCTTTCTAATATGGTCCACGGTTTCAATCTCCCCCCACAACGCATAAATAAGAACAAGTTTAAAACCAAATCCATTTTTACCACCTACAATTTTCTTAGCAGACTTATCATAATTTGTCCCAGTTCTCAAATGTCCGAAAATCATTTCAGGTATCCAAAGTTTATGTTCTGGATGCTTTTCAACATCAATACCATTTCCATCGTTATACATTGTAATGACACCCGTTTCTTTATCAACAGTAATATTAATATTTTTTACGGGCATTACATCTTTTTTCTTTGATTTCTTTTTACCATTTAATCTAACAAAATGATCGCGCGCATTGACAATACCTTCATCAAAACATTTGAATAGTCCTGGAACCCATGAATATTCCATCATATTCATTTTTCCATCTTTTAACATCCAACCACGTTCCTGGTCTTCTTCAATACTACCAATGTATGTATCTGGCGCATCTTTAATATGCTCTATATCTGTTTTCTTTTGATATTTTTGTGCCAATTCTTTTTTCGAAGCTTTAGACATTATTCAACAATATAATTTTATATATTTATATATTTTTTAA
>MDSW01209057.1_pt1 | contig 11306 bp, 10 predicted proteins | sample 811171 | NCBI WGS metagenome assembly MDSW01 (sample SAMN05326641, study PRJNA326480) | marine metagenome | isolation source: seawater | place: Atlantic Ocean: North West | collected 2012
AGGCTAGAGGTGAATGCTGCTTGAACCCGACTAGATCTTAACAGAAGCAATCGTAGAGACAGTTATTCAGGTTCTAGTCTCCTAACCAATATGAATAAAAATTTAAAAGTTTTATCTTTAAAATACAGACCACAAGTTTTTACTGATTTGATAGGTCAAAATATTATATCTGAAACAATTATCAATTCGATAAAGTTCAATAGGGTTCCAAACGCGTTTTTATTTACTGGTATAAGAGGAATTGGAAAAACTACGATAGCAAGAATAGTTGCAAAGTCGCTTAATTGTAAAAATGGAATAGAAAATATTAGCAAAAAAGACTCTTGCGAAAATTGTCATTGCGAAGCTATAGCAAACTCAAACCATATTGATGTTTTAGAAATGGACGCTGCAAGCAAAACAGGGGTTGATGATGTTAGAGATTTAATTGAATTTTCAAGGTATGGACCAACTACAGCAAAATATAAAATATTTATAATTGATGAAGTTCATATGCTAAGCAAGCAAGCGTTTAATGCGTTGTTAAAAACTTTAGAAGAACCACCTGCATATTTAAAATTCATTTTTGCTACAACTGAAATAAAAAAAATACCAGTTACAGTAATATCAAGATGTCAAAGATTCGATTTGTCGAGAGTAAAATCTATAGAATTATTTGAGTATATAAAAAAAGTTACAGAATATGAAAAGGGAAAAGCAACAGACCAAGCATTAAAATTAATAGTAAAAATTTCAGAAGGTTCTGTTAGAGATGCACTTTCACTTTTAGATAGAGCGCTTTTAAGTTTGGAAAAAGGCGAAGAATTAAATTTAAGTAAAGCTCAAAAAATTTTTGGTTACTTTGATAAATCACAATTAATAAATTTATTCGAGTTTATCCTTGAAGGAAACGAAAAAGAAGTTTTAAAAATTTACAGGTCTATATTTGACCAAGGAGTTGAACCAAAAATATTTTTAAATGATTTTTTAGAAATCCTATATTACTTTAAAAATATTGATTTTATAACAAATGAAGGAAATAGTTTTTCTTTAAATGATGAAGAATATAGTTTGATAAAAAAAATATCAAATAAAACTGAACAAAATGTTTTTATTTTATTTTGGCAATTTACATTAAAAACACTTAGTGAACTTGATATTGTTTCAAATCAAAATTTATCAATTGAAATGTTTTTAATTAGATTAATGCATTTAAAAAAAATTAATAATTTCTCAGAAAAAATAAGCCGTGCAGATGAAAAAACATCTAATGAAGATATTTTTAAAAGTAAGAAGATCGAAGAGGAAAATAATGATTTATCTAGTTTAAAAAAAAATGTAGTTAACCAAATCAAAAATATTGTACAAGAAAAACAATTAGATCAAGATTCTCAAAATGAAAAAAATACAAAAAAGCAATCTATTAATTCTTTTGACGAATTGTTGGAAATTTGTATTTTCAAAAAAGAAATTAAATTAAAATATGAATTAGAAAAAAATGTTAATCTAGTAAGTTTTGAGAATCAAAGAATAGAAATTTCTTTTAATGATGATTTGGATAAAGACTTTGTAAAAATACTATCATCAAAATTATATGATTGGACTAATAAGAGGTGGATAATTACTCTTTCAAAAGAAAAAGGTAACCCTTCTGTAAAAGAGAAAGAATTACATACTAAAAAAAATATTTTTGAAAAAAAAAAAGAGAGTTTTTTATATAAAAAAATTTTAGAAAATTTTCCTGATGCTGAAATGACTGAAGTAAAAATAAAAAAAAGTGAAAATAATGACTGATTTTTCAAAAATTTTATCCCAAGCTAAAGAGTTAGAAGTTAAAATGAAAGAAAGCCAGGAAAAAATTAAGAATATCACTGTTGAGGGTGTGTCTGGGACAAACTCAGTAAAAGTAACTTTAAATGGTGATGGAGAGATTGTTAAAATTGATATTTCGCTAGAAACTTTGAAAGAAGAAAAAGCAATTATAGAAGATTTAATAATGGCCGCACACAATAATGCAAAAATAAAGTTAAAGTCTAAAACATCTGAAGAAATTTCAAAAGCAACAGGTGAGTTTGGGATTCCTGGATTTAAGTGGCCACTTTGAAGATATGCAAAACATTAATGAAATAGATGAATTAGTAAAACTTATATCTAAGTTACCAGGTTTGGGACCAAAGTCTGCAAAACGTATTGTTTTAAAATTAATAAATAATAGAGAAGAACTTATTAAACCAATAGCGAAAACATTAGCAGAGGTATATAAAAATATTTCAAGATGTAAAATTTGTGGAACATTAAAAACTAAATCAATAGAATGTAGTTACGATAATTGTAAAATTCTTGAGAAAAAATATGATAAAATTTGTGTCGTTGAGTCAGTAGGAGATCAATGGTCAATTGAAAACTCAAATATATATAAAGGTTATTTTCATATATTGGGAGGGACAGTTTCCTCAGTTGGAAAAAGAAAAGAGGACTTGCTTGTTAATTCATTAGTTGAAAGAGTTAAAAAAGACAAAATTGAGGAAGTTATTATTGCAACTAGTGCAACTGTTGAAGGGATGACAACAGCATATTATATCACTGATAGTTTAAAAGGTGTAAATGTAAAAGTTTCAAAACTTGCTCAAGGCTTACCAGTTGGTGGCGAAATCGAAAACTTAGATGATGGGACATTATTTTCAGCGTTTAAAAATCGAAACGGAGCGGGGAATAATATTGATTAATTTTTTTTCAAAAGTCTATTTAGATGCAGAATTGGCTCTGTATACCCAGAAGGCTGTGATCTTCCATGAAAAACTAAATCGCATGCAGCCTTGAAAGCTATTGATCGATCAAAATTACCTGACATTGTTTGATATGGAGCCTGTCCCTTCATACTTGGATCTTTTAGATTCTGATTATCTACAATCTTAGCCATTTTTTTCATAATCTCTAAAACTTGTTTTTTACTGCATATTCCATGATACAGCCAATTAGCAATATGTTGGCTGCTTATTCTGCATGTCGCTCTATCTTCCATTAGGCCGATACCATTAATATCAGGGACTTTAGAACAACCAACAGATTGATCAACCCACCTTACAACATATCCCAAAATTCCTTGTGCGTTATTTTTTAACTCTTTTGTAATATCCTCCATTGACCAGTTACTTCTATCGTCAACTGGAATGGTTAAGAGATCAGAAAGTTTTGCAATTTTTCTTTTTAATAATTTTTTTTGTTTAGCAAATACATCAAACTCATGATAATGAAGTGCGTGTAATGCAGCTGCTGTTGGCGAAGGTACCCATGCACAATTAGCACCTGATTGAGGATGTGCAATTTTTTGTTTCATCATATCTTTCATTAAATCTGGCATCGCCCACATACCTTTTCCTATTTGCGCCCTTCCTGAAAAACCACATGAAAGACCTATATCTACATTTCTATTTTCGTATGCTGATATCCATTTTGAAGATTTCATATCTCCTTTGAAAACCATGGGACCAACTTCCATCGATGTGTGAATTTCATCTCCAGTTCTATCTAAAAAACCGGTATTTATAAAGAATACTCTATTTTTTAGAACTCTAATGCATTCTTTAAGGTTAACAGACGTTCTTCTCTCTTCATCCATAATTCCACAAAGAATTTGATTTTTCTTTAAATTTAAAACTTTTTCAACTTTTTCAAAAATTAGATTTGTAAAAGAGCATTCCTCGGGCCCATGCATTTTTGGTTTAACTATATAAATTGAGTTTACCCTAGAATTTCCTTTTCTTTTAAAATCGTGGATGCAGGCAAGAGATGTTATAAAAGCATCGAGTATACCTTCAGGACATTCAGATCCATCTTTTAAAAGAATCGCTGGAGTAGTCATTAAATGACCAACGTTTCTATTTAACATCAAAGACCTACCATGTAAGTTAATTTTTTTACCATTTGTGGAAATATAATTACGATCAGGATTTAATTTTCTAAAAATTTTTTTTCCTTTTTTTGTAAATTCTGATTTTAAATTTAATTTCATTAATCCTAGCCAATTTCTATAACCAATAATCTTATCTTCTGCGTCTACTGCTGCTACGCTGTCTTCATGATCACAAATGGTTGATACAGCAGACTCTAAAATAATATCGTGTATTTTTAAAATATCCTGGTTGCCTTCAGGGTTATTTATTTCCATATTTCCAGATTGATCAAACAATATATCAATATGAAGATTGTTATTTACGAAAAGAAGAGAGGATAATTTATTTAATTTTTTGTTGTAACCCACAAACTGTTTAGGATTTTTTAGATTTAAATTAAGTTTATTATTTTTTACTTCAGGAATCTTTGTTAATTCTATCCAACTTTTGTCTTTTAAAGGTATATATTTATCTAATAAATCACGCGCATAACTAATTACTTTTTTTCCTCTAATTGGATTATAAGTTTTTCCTCTTAAAGCACCGTGTGTTTCGGAAATTATGTCAGTGCCATATAAGCTATCATATAAACTTACCCATCTCGCATTTGCTGCATTTAATAAGAATCTTGCGTTTGAAACGGGACAAACTAATTGTGGACCACAAATGCTTGATATTTCTTTGTCTACATTTTTAGTTTTAATTTTAAAATTTCCTCCAACTCTTTTTAAATAACCAATTTTTTTTAAAAATTGTGTATATTTTTTTAAATTGAATTGTTCACCCTTTTTTTCTTTATGCCAACTATCAATTTTTTTTTGTAATTTTTCTCTTTTTTCTAGTAAATTTTTATTTATAGGATAAAGCTCATGAACGTATTTGTTAAGTCCGCTCCAAAATCTTTCCTTATTAATGTTTGTACCTGGTAATAATTCATTGTTTATAAAATTAACCAATTTTTTCGATACAGAAAGCTGTTTAATTTTAATGTATTTTTCTTTCATTTTTTTTACTTTAATGCAGTTTTTTTTAAGAATAATATAACTTTTTGCTCATAAATCAGTCAATTCATTTATATAAATATAAATTTTTACCATTTTCTTGCCCTTTTTTACTTTATAAACTTAATTAAAAAAATGAGAAATTATTTAAATTTTGAAGACGAAATAAAAGATTTGGAGAACCAAATAGAAAAGTTGAAGGACCCTTATAATAATCAGGGTCTTTCTAAAGTTGATACTAATAAAATTTCAAAAATTCAGTTTGAAATAGACCAAAAGTTAAAAAAAATTTATTCAAATCTAAATCCTTGGCAAACAACTCTTGTCGCAAGACATGAAGACAGGCCAAAATCAAAATTTTTTATAGATAATTTGTTTGAAGATTTTATACCTCTGTCAGGAGATAGATTTTATGGTGAGGATAAGTCAGTATTATCAGGTTTTGCTAAATTTGAAGGGAATTCTATATTAGTTATTGGGCAAGAAAAGGGAGACGATTTAGACTCCCGAATAAAAAGAAATTTTGGAATGATGAGACCCGAGGGTTATAGAAAGACTATAAGATTAATGAAACTAGCAAATAATTTTAAAATTCCAATCGTATTTTTCATAGATACACCAGGAGCCTACCCAGGAGTTGGCGCGGAGGAAAGAGGCCAAGCTGAAGCGATAGCAAAAACTATCGAGTGTAGCATGGAATTAAGTGTTCCAACTATATCTATAATTATTGGTGAAGGCGGATCTGGTGGTGCAGTTGCACTATCTTCCTCAAGCAAAGTTATAATGCTTTCAAATGCCATATATTCAGTAATTTCCCCTGAAGGATGTGCAACGATTCTTTGGAGAGATCCGACAAAAACTTTAGAAGCTGCGAAAGCAATGAAATTATCAGCAAAAGATTTATTAAATTTAGGTGTAATTGACGAAATTATTACGGAACCATCTGGTGGCGCACATAGAGATAGAGATTTAACTTTAGAAAAGATTAAAAATTCAATCAAAAACAATTTAAATGATTTTAAGAATTTGAGTGGTGAAGAAATTATAAATCAGAGAAAAAATAAATTTCTATCAATTGGAAGAAGTGATGGTTTTATAAACAAATCAAATGACGAAACGTCACTAAGTATGAAAACAAATTTCTTGGATGATGTAAAAAAAATATTTGTTTCATTTAAAAAAGAAATAATTATTTTTGGTTTATTAATATTTCTATTATTTATTTCCTATTTTTTTTTATAAAGCACCACAACAATATTTATATTTTTTACCAGTTGCTTCACATATATCGTTTCGAGATATTTTATAACCCTTGTTTAATATTAAGAGACATTTCGGGTTATTAACTATATTGGTATTTTTTTTCATATTGTTTTGTTCATTCTTTTTTTCGACAATTGTCAAATTAATTAAAATGGTAATTAAATCTATTTTAAGTTTATTTAATAAGTTTTCAAAAAGGGTAAAAGCTTCTTTCTTATATTCAATTAATGGATCTCTTTGGCCATATGATCTTAGACCTATAACCTGTCTCAACTGTTCTAAATATTGAATATGAGATTTCCAATTTAAATCTATAGTTTGTAAAAAAATTCTTCTTTCTAATTCTTCAGCTTGAATTTCTGAAAGATGTTTAACTCTTTCATTTCTTTTTTGTTTAAATTTTTCTTTAATTTTTCTACCAAATTCTTCATTTTTTTCTTTAACCAAGTCTCGCACTTCACTCTCATCAAAACTTTTACCTAATATAGATTTTAATTGATTGTTAAATCCTGAATTTTTAGACACATCAATATTTTTATTTTTTAGTTGAATTAATTGTTCAACGATTTCAGACAAAAAACTGTCTGAATAATTAAACATTTCCTTACCTTGAATTACCTCATTCCTTTGTGTAAAAATCACATGTCTTTGATCATTTAAAACGTTGTCAAACTTTAGAAGTGTTTTTCTAATATCAAAATTTCTTGACTCTACTTTTTGTTGTGCACGCTCTAATGCTTTATTTATCCATGGGTGTTCAATACTTTCACCGTCTTTTAAGCCAAGTTTTTCCAAAATATTGTTCATAGACTCCGATCCAAATATCCGCATTAAATCATCTTCTAGACTCACATAAAAAATAGAACTTCCTTCATCACCTTGTCGTCCTGATCTTCCTCTTGCTTGATTGTCTACTCTTCTAGATTCCATTCTTTCTGTTCCAATTACAAATAGACCACCTAAAGATTTTATTTCGTCTTTTTCATCATTTTTATTTTCTTTTCCACCAAGTTTAATATCCACTCCTCTTCCAGATATACTTGTTGTAATTATTATTGAATGCTTCGTTCCAGCATTTGCTATTATATCTGCCTCATTCTCGTGATTTTTTGCGTTAAGCACAATATGTTTGATGCCATTTTTTTTTAATAAATTTGAATAATGCTCTGATTTATTAATACTAGCAGTAAATACTAAAAGTGGTTGCCCTTTATCATTACATTCTTTAATTTTATTTATGATAGCACTATCTTTTTCCTTTAATGTTCTAAATATTACATCATTCAAATCTTTTCTAATCATCTTTTTGTTGGTAGGAATGCTGACTACATTTAAATTATAAATTTCAAAAAATTCCTCCGACTCTGTTGAAGCGGTTCCGGTACATCCTGATATTTTAGAGTAAAGTTTAAAATAATTTTGGTATGTTATTGAGGCTAGTGTCTGATTTTCAGACTGAATATCTATTCTTTCCTTGGCTTCTAGGGCCTGGTGTAAACCTTCTCCATACCTTCTTCCTTCAAGAATTCTACCAGTTAATTCATCAATTATTTTTAAAGACCCATCTTTAATAATATAATCTCGTCCTTTTTCAAACAAATGATTTGCTCTTAAAGCCTGATTAACATGGTGAACTAGATTTAAGTTTTCTGGGTCATAAAGATTATTATTTTTTAAAACCCCTGCATTAGAAAAAATTTTTTCCACATTATCAATACCTTGGTTAGTTAATAAAATATTTTTATCTTTTTCATCAATTTCATAATCATCTGATTTTAGTTTTTCTACTAGTTTATCTACTGCTAAATATTTGTCAGTCTTATCTTCAGCAGCTCCTGATATAACCAAAGGAGTTCTAGCTTCATCAATTAAACAGGAGTCAATTTCATCGACTATAGAAAAATTATGTTCTCTTTGTACGATTTGCTCTTTATCAATAGACATATTGTCTCTAAGGTAATCAAATCCTAACTCGCTATTAGTTGCATATGTTATGTCACATTTATAATTTTTTCTCCTTGTAAAATCATCTTGTCCATTATTTATAAATCCAGATGACAAACCAAGAAAATTATAAATTTTACCCATGTTTTCACAGTCTCTTTTTGCCAAGTAGTCGTTAACTGTAACTATGTGTACTCCCTTTTCTGTCAAAGAATTTAAATAAGCGGCGAGAACTATAGTTAAAGTTTTACCTTCTCCTGTTTTCATTTCAGCAATTTTTCCTTCATGTAATGCAACACCCCCAATAATTTGAACATCAAAATGTCTTTCTCCTCTTGTTCTTTTGGAAGCTTCTCTTGTTAATGCAAAAGCTTCAGGCAAAATAGATTCTAAATTTTTCCCCTCCTTTATTTTTTTTTTAAATTCTTGAGTCTTTTTTGGAAAATCTTCATCTTTAAGCTTAATTATTTCTTCTTCGTATTTATTGACTTTTTCAACAATTTTTTGAATTCTATCAAGTTCCTTTTGATTACTTGATTTAAAAAATTTTGATATAAAATTTAAAGGATTTAGCATCTTATTTTATATTTTCTGATATATAGTTTTAATATATTAAATATATAAGTATTAAATAACTAATTTAAATAGTATGGCAATAAACTTTGGTAATTTCTTTGTTTCAGATAGGAAGAAGTCAAAATTGGGAGACTTTCAAGACCTAGATCATCTTGATGGTGTTTCAATTTCCACTACTTCTGCCAATTTATATAATAATACTAGAGATGATCTTGTTATGTTTTATTTTAGAAAAGGGGCAGAATACGCATCGGTTTATACACAATCTAAAATAATTTCGGAAAATATTAAATGGAATTTAAATTTAAAAAATAAAAGAATAAACGCTCTATTAGTAAATACAAGAAACGCAAACGCTTTTACCGGAAAAAAAGGGTATCAAGGTCTAAAGGAAATTGCAGAAGAGTTATCCGCTACTCTTACTGAAAAACAAAAAAAGGATGAAGAGAAACCTGAAAAAATTAAATCAAATAGAATACTTTTCGGTTGTACAGGCACAATAGGTGAAAAATTTCCTACAGATAAAATTAAAAAAAATATTCCAGAACTTGTTGAAAAAATTAAATATACCCAAAATAAATACATTTGGACCAAAGCTGCATTAGGAATTATTACAACAGATTTAGTTCCAAAACTTGCAATGGAAGAGTGTAAGATTGGCAGCACTAATATTAAAATTTATGGTATTGCAAAAGGTTCAGGCATGATATTTCCCAATATGGCAACCACTTTAGCCTATATTTTTACAGATGCAAATCTCTCTTCAAGTCTATTGCAAAAGTTATTAAGAAAAAATATCGAAACAACTTTTAATGCAATAAGTTGTGACGGTGATACAAGTACTAATGATATGGTTTCAATTTTTTCTACAGGTATAGCTAAAAATTCTAAAATAAAAACTATCAACGATCACAAAATAAAAGATTTTGATACAGCTTTGCATAATATCCTTCTAAATCTTGCAAAAAGAGTTGCTGCAGACGGCGAAGGAGCATCTAAGTTTATAACTGTTTCAGTTAACAATGCCAAAACTCAAGAAGATGCAAAAAAAATTGCTTTCTCAATTGCAAACTCTTCCCTTGTAAAAACTGCTATTGCAGGTGAAGATTGTAATTTTGGACGAGTTATAATGGCTATAGGAAAATCTGGTATTAATTTTAATTTAAATAAATTGATAATAAAATTCGGACATATAAAAATAGTTGAAAAAGGCCAAATATCAAATTTGTATAATGAAATTGAAACTGAAGAATATATGAAAAACAACAAAATTGATATAAGTGTCGATATTGGTACAGGAAAAAAAAATTTCACAGCTTACACTATGGATTTAACAAAAAAATATATCGAAATTAATTCTGATTATCGGTCCTAATATAATATAATCTGAATCTAAAGTAATTAATTATAAAGCAATATAAATGATAAAATATAATTTAGTTTGTAAAAAATGTAATAAATCTTTTGATAGTTGGTTTGCTTCTTCTAAGGAATACGAAAAATTAAAAAAATTAAAACATATTAATTGTTTTAATTGTAATTCTTTAGAAGTTGATAAAAACTTGATGTCTCCCAGTGTTTTAAACTCTAAAAACGAGAGCATAAAAAAAACAAAAAACGAAAAATTTGCCCAAATTAAAAAAACTATAAAAGAATATCAAAAATTTATAAAAAATAATTTTAAGTATGTTGGTGAAAATTTTGTTTATGAGGCGAGATCAATACATTATAAAAACAAAAAAAAATCTAAAAAAGGAATTTATGGAAAAGCTACTAAAGAGCAGATTAAGGAATTAAAAGAAGAGGGAATTGAAACCGAAGTTGTTCCATGGATCAAAGAAAATGATAACTAATTTTTTTTAAATCTAGCTATGTAATTTACTGATTTATCGCTACTTAATCTCCATTTATCTTCTAATAAATCATACTTTAAACCATCTAAATTTTTAATTACCAAATTATTTTTTTTTGATATTTTGATTAAGTCTTCAGGTCTGATAAATTTTTCCCAATCATGCGTTCCAATTGGTAGCCATCTTAAAATATATTCAGCTCCAATAATTGCAAAAGCATATGATTTTAATGTTTTGTTAAGAGTTGCTATAAACATTAATCCATTCTTTTTTAATAATTCTGAACTTTTTTTAATAAAAAAATTTACATCTTCTACATGTTCTAATATTTCCATGTTTAAAATTACATCAAATTTTTTTTCAATTTTTAATATTTCAGGAGAAGAACATATATAATTTATTTTAAGGCCATTTTTTTTTGAATGAAGTTTCGCAACTTCAATATTTTTTTTTGATGCGTCTATTCCGACAACATTTGCTCCCAATTTACTCATAGGTTCTGATAGAAGACCACCCCCACAGCCTATATCTAAAATATTAATTTTTTTTTAGAGGTTTTATTGAGGATTTTATTTTAAAGTGTTTTATTATACTGTTTTTAATATATCCTATTCTGATAGGATTAAATTTATGCAATGGTTTAAATTTTCCATTAGGATCCCACCACTGCGAGGCCATTTTGGAAAATTTTTCTATTTCTTCTTTATTTATTGTGTTACTTTTCATTGTTAGTTGACATTACAATTAAGATGTATTTTATCAATATATTTAATTTTTTATAAAAATTATTATCAATG
>MDSW01017786.1_pt1 | contig 11304 bp, 11 predicted proteins | sample 811171 | NCBI WGS metagenome assembly MDSW01 (sample SAMN05326641, study PRJNA326480) | marine metagenome | isolation source: seawater | place: Atlantic Ocean: North West | collected 2012
AAAAGATATTAATTTTAATAATTCTATATTAGTTCTTCAGGGAGCTGGTGATATAAAAGATATAATGAGTACTCTTAAAAGAAAACATGATCGTTAAAAAAAGATATTCTCTAAAAAAGATTACTACTATCGGTCTTGGTGGTCATTGTAAAGAATTTATATGTCCAGAGGACGAGAGAGAATTGATGCAGATAATAAAAAAAGATCCATTATTGATAGGTAATGGATCAAATATATGTTTCATAACGGAATTCTATGATCGTTCTATTGTAAGTCTTAAAAGAATGAAAAAATATATACATCTTGATAAAAAGTATATCACTTGCTCAAGTAATATCTCATGTACGAAATTAGCAAGGTACCTGCATGATAATAAACAGCCAGGTTATGAGTTTCTGTATGGAATTCCAGGAACAATTGCTGGAGCAGTATCTATGAATGCCGGTGCATTTGAGAGAGAAATAATGCCTTACGTGCATAGTCTAGATTTATTAGATGAGAATGGAGCGATTTATACCTTGAAGAATAATGAAATATCATACTCATACAGAACATCGAACATTGATGAAAAGTCTATTATAATATCTGTTAAGCTTTTCAAACAAACAACTAATTTTGATATGAACCTTCTTAATTTGCTCAATCAAAAAAGAAAAATTAGTCAACCAACAAATCAACTATCGTGTGGCTGCATATTTAAAAATCCATGTGGAGAACATGCGGCTAAACTAATTGATGATGCTGAACTCAAAGGTTCTCGTGCTGGCGGAATATATATTTCTCATAAACACTCTAATTATTTTATCAATGATGGTACAGGTACTTATAAAGATTTTCTGGCTTTATTGAAAAGAGTTAAAGAAATAATTTCATCTAAGTTTAACATTAAACTTGATGAGGAAGTAATTCTACTAAAATGAATAAGGATTGTAATATTTGTGTTTTAGGAGGTGGTTGGTCTAACGAGAGAGAGATTTCACTAAAAAGTTCTACAGAAGTCTACAGAACTCTTTTAGAGAATAAACACAATGTTATTTTATTTGACATAAAAAGAGACTCATATGATGATTTGAAGTCTTTCTTGCTTAATCACTCAATAGATCTAGTATTTAATCTTGTTCATGGCGAGGGTGGCGAAGATGGCAAAATACAAAATTATTTGGATAACATTAATATAAAATACTGTGGCTCCGACTCTCATTCCTCATATTTATCCTTCAATAAATTAAAGACGAAAGAGATATGGAAGGAACATAATTTAATAACACCAGATTTTGAGGTTTATTCAGGTCAAAGTTACAAAGCTCTTGCTAAATCCTATGGGAATACATTTTTTATAAAAGATACATGCTCTGGTTCGAGCAATAATATTTTTCAAATTAAAAATAATGATGATTTTATTAATTTTATACAAAAGAAAAATAATAGAGAGTTTATGATTGAGAAAAAAATTTCTTCAGATGAATACACGGCTGCAATTCTTAATAATAAAGTTCTTCCAGTTATAAAGATTGTTCCGTCTAATGAATATTATGATTTTGATGCAAAGTATAAATCTGATGAAACAAAATTTTTATTCCCTAAATTAAGTCCATACATGGTTAGGGCAATTAGTGATCAAGTGATGTTGGCATTCAACGCCCTAGGATGTAAAACATGGGCAAGAGTCGATTTCTTTATTGAAGATAATTCAATAATCTTGCTTGAGATTAACACAATACCGGGCATGACAGACCATAGCCTAGTACCAAAAGCAGCGAGAGAATATGGAATGAGCTATTATCAACTTATTTTAGAAATTATGGGTATCGATGCTTAAACTTATAGTCATTATCATCTCTTTTTTATTGAGTCTCATTTTGTATAAATCTGACTATTTTGCCTATCCTATTGATGAAGTCGAAATAACATCAACTAGTTCTAATTACGACAATGAAAGAATTGAAGATATAGTTGTGTCAATTCAAGGCAAAGATCTACTATCACTTGATTTGAGTGATATTAAATCAAAGATTAGGTCTGATGGCTGGATAAGGGATGTTGAAATAAAAAAATCATTTCCAGACAAGTTAAAAATCATCATTATATCCCAGCAACCATATGCTATTTATAACTCAAAGATTATGATGATGGATGGTACGCTCGTTAAAGCCTCTTCATTACCACATGACTTACCAATAATATCGGATCACACACATGATAGTCGAAGCTCCATGAATACTATGAATATTACTGGTGAACTACTACGAAAAATTGATCTAGATATCAAGAAAATTGAAATACATCACTCTCTAATAAAAGTTTTTACATCTGCAAATATCTTAATATCTGACAGAGACAATTATGAGGTAAATCTGAACAGATTAGTCCTTTCATTTAAGGATCTTCAGAAGTTGTTTAAAAAAGACATTAAATCTATTGATATGAGATATTCCAGCGGTTTTGCTATCAAATAAGAGCTTAAATGCGATATAATATATCCTGATGAGTAATGTAAAAAGCACGGATACTCTCGTAGCGTTAGACATAGGTACATCTAAAGTCCTGTGTCTAGTTGCTGACATTGATGATAAGGGAGAATTAAGGATCATAGGTATTGGCAATGAGCCATGTAGCGGTCTGAATAAGGGCGTCATCTCTGAGATTGATGCAACTGTATCAAGTATTCGACGAGCAAAAGAGAAGGCTAGTTCAATGTCCACATGCAACATTCAGTCTGTAACTACGGGAATTGCTGGCAATCACATACAAAGTTACAATGGAAACGGTGCAGTAAATATCCTAAATGATGAAGTCACTCTGGAAGATAAAGAAAAAGTTCTAAATAATGCGCAAAATATTCAAATTCCTAAAGATCAAGAGATACTGCACTCTATAGAACAACACTACACTATTGACGGACAATCAGGTATTAGAGAACCACTAGGTATGGCAGGAGCAAGATTGGAGGCAAATGTGCATATCATAACAACATCATCAACTGCTAAAAGAAATTTAACAAAATGTATAAATAATAGTTTGTTAGAGATTGATGATTATGTTCTTCAGCCCGTGGCGTCCAGTGAAGCTGTCCTGTCTAATGAAGAGCGTGACTTAGGAGTTTGTCTGATTGATATTGGTTGCGGGACAACTGATATCGCAATTTTTACAGACGGCACAATCAAACATACTGCTGTTATTCCGATTGGTAGCCAGATGGTCACGAATGATATTAGAATAATATTATGTACATCATTAAATGCAGCAGAAGAGATAAAGATACAATATGGTTGCGTTTCACTAGATACTGATACAGATGTAAAAATTCCTATTCCATCAGTTTCTGATAAGCCAGACACTGAAACAACAAGAACCATTCTGTCTCAAATCATTGCAGCTCGGGTCAATGAAATTTTTGACGCTATTCAAAAGGAAATTTCTAACAGTGGTTATGCGAGTAAGATAAGGGCTGGATTAGTATTTACAGGTGGAGGAGCAAAGCTTGAGGGATTAGACAATTTTGCGGAATCCTATTTTCAAAAACCATCAAGAATAGGGTCTCCAAAATCAATAAAGGGACTTGAAGATCTTCGTGGAAAAACTAGATATTCTACTGCTGTAGGGCTACTTTTGTATAGGCATAAAGAGCTTAACCTGATGTCTTCAAAAAGCAAAAATACCTCAAAAATTGGCACAATGCTTGACAGATATGCAAAGAAACTATCTGATTATTTTCAAAAAGAACTTTAGGTATTATATTTTTGTCTAAACTATTATAATATGTAAGATTTATGACATTTTGATGAAATTTTCGTATGTTAAAACAGAGAACATTATCTAGCAGCATTACAGCCACAGGTGTAGGCCTTCACACCGGTAAAAAAATTAATCTAAGAATCAACCCTGGACAACCGGATAGAGGGATAGTGTTCATTCGCACTGACATATCAAGTGCGCCCATCAGCGCATCTTTGAAGAATGTTCACGATACAAGGCTATCCACCACAATTTCAAATGGCAGTGCCTCTGTATCAACAGTAGAGCACTTACTATCCTCTCTAGCTGGATTGGGCATTGATAATGCAACTATTGAATTAGATGGCCCTGAAGTTCCTATAATGGATGGAAGCTCGCGTCCATTTGTTTTTCTTATACAATCAGCAGGTATCTGTGAACAAAATCATCCTAAGAAATTTATTAAGATTACAAAAGATATTGAGGTAAAGCAGAATGATAAATGGGCTAAAATTGAACCGTTTGATGGATTTAAGGTTGCTTTCACAATAGATTTTGACCATCCCTCATTTCCAAGAGAAACTCAAACTTCAACTATAGACTTTTCTACGATCTCTTACTTAAGCCAAGTAAGCCGAGCAAGAACTTTCGGTTTTGCAAAAGATATAGAAAATTTGAGAAAAAACAACTTAGCACTAGGTGGAAGTGTCAATAATGCAATCGTGATTGATGATTATAAAATCGTCAACGAGGATGGATTAAGATACAAAGATGAATTTGTAAAGCACAAAATACTTGATGCAATTGGTGACTTATATCTACTTGGACATAGCTTGATTGGATCCTTTTCCGCATTCAAATCAGGACATCATCTCAATAATCTTTTGCTTCGTGAACTTATGAACAACGAAAGTGCATGGGAGCAAGTCATCATTGAAGATGAGGAAAAAGCACCAATATTATTTACTCATGTAACTGAGTCTATTTAATTTTTATCTTTAATTTCTCGATGTTATATAGACCATAATTTTTAAATATTTCTAAATATTTTTGTCTTTCAAATTTAAGGATTGAACCGACAGAGCTACTGTCACATTCAATAGTAATACTGTTCTCTGTATAGTTGATTACATGAATTTTATTTTTAATATTCTCATCAGAAACATCGGCAAGGATCTTGTCCAGTTCATCTATAACCTCTTTTTTCTTGATTATTTTATTAGGTATAAAATTCGATATCTTTTTCATATAGCACCCATTTATTGTATGATAAACCATATTTCATAATGTATAAAATATGATAGGAAATATCCTCAAAAAAGTATTTGGTAGTAGAAACTCTAGGTTAATTAAAGAATATGCTATCAGAGTAAAAAAAATTAATGAATTAGAGCAAGTTTTTGAAAAAAAATCTGATCAGGAACTTAAATTATTCACACTCGATCTTAAAAAAAGATACCTCAAATCCCAGAATCTCAATGAGCTTTTAGAAGACGCCTATGCTGCAATAAGAGAAGCATCCAAGAGAACGCTTGGACTTAGACATTTTGACGAGCAGCTTCTCGGTGGTATTGCACTTCATGAGGGGAAAATAAGTGAGATGAAAACAGGGGAGGGTAAAACGCTTGTGAGCACACTACCGGCATATCTTAATTCATTGACTGGAGAGCCCGTTTATATTGTTACTGTCAATGATTATCTCGCTGAGCGTGATTCAAAATGGATGGGTTCTATTTATGAATTTTTAGGCTTGACTGTTGGGTTCGTCAACAGCACGGTGGCCCCTGATCAAAGGAGGAGTGTATATGAATGTGATATAATTTATGGTACGAATAATGAGCTAGGCTTTGATTATTTAAGGGACAATATGGCATTTAGTTCTGATGAAAAATGCCAGACTAGCTTGAACTATGCAATCATTGATGAAGTTGACTCAGTTTTAATTGACGAAGCTAGAACCCCTCTAATAATATCTGGCTCTAGCAATAAAACTAATAATACTTATTCGGTCATAAACAAAATTATCAGAAAATTCTTATCTGAAAATAATACAAATTATTACAACCTCGAAGAAAAACAAAAATCTGTATCATTAACAGAATCGGGACAATCTGCTATTGAAAATCTTTTACTTTCAAGCAACCTAATTCAATCATCATCTGATATCTATAACGCAAATAATATCCAATTATTTAGCCATATAGATTCAAGTCTTAGAGCACATTTGATTTACAAGAAGGACAAAGATTATGTTATTGAGAATAATGAGGTAGTCATTATCGATGAGTTTACAGGAAGAAAAATGGCTGGCAGGAGATGGTCTGAAGGTCTTCATCAGGCAATTGAAGCTAAAGAAAATGTAAGCATCAAACAAGAAAATCAAACATATGCAGCTATTACATTTCAGAATTACTTTAGAATGTTTAATAAGATATGTGGCATGACAGGAACTGCGGACACAGAAGCAGAGGAATTCTCACAAATTTACAACCTTGAGGTAGTACAGATTCCACCTCATAAGAAAATGATAAGAGATGATAAAGTAGATTTAGTTTTTCTTACTGAAAAAGAAAAATACGACAGAATAATACACGAAATCATAGAAATTAATAAAACAAAGCAGCCCATACTTGTTGGAACTACTTCAGTTGAATCATCTGAGCATATATCCAAAATACTTAAATCTAAAAAAATACCTCATAGTGTATTAAATGCAAAATATCATCAAAAAGAGGCTGAAATTATTCAAAATGCAGGAGCATTGGGATCAATAACAATTGCAACGAATATGGCTGGGAGAGGTACAGATATTGTGCTCGGTGGGAAAAAAGATCAAGGTACGGAGCAATGGAAAGTAAACAATGAGCACGTAAGGAATCTTGGCGGTTTATATGTGGTAGGTACCGAAAGGCATGAGTCGAGACGTATTGATAATCAACTACGGGGCAGATCTGGAAGACAAGGAGATCCAGGTGTTTCAAGGTTTTTCCTGTCACTGGAAGATAATTTAATGAGGATTTTTGCATCAGATAAAGTTTCAGAGATCATGAAAAAACTTGGTATGGAAGACGGAGAGGCGATTGAACACAAGTGGGTATCAAAATCTATCGAAAACGCACAAAAAAGAGTTGAGGCACACAACTTTGATATACGTAAAACTCTCCTAGAATACGATGATATTTCTAACGAACAAAGAAAACTTATTTATCAGCAAAGAGACTATATTTTAAGTAATGATGGAGATTCTCTGGTATCGACAGTTTGTGAGAATTATGTTCAAGACTTCATAGAGATTAATAGAGATGAGTTTCTCAGGCATGACATAGCTCTCACTGATTTCAATGAGATGATCAAAACTGACTTTCTACTGGAGATAGATTTTCATAGTATGATTGAAAATAATATATTTAATGAGAATAAATTAAAAGATCGTCTCAAAATTCTTTTAGTACAAAAGATTAAAGACAATGTAAAGAATATTTCAACTAATGAGTATGACGAATTGATAAAAAATATATCTCTTGCTGTTATCGATGAAGAATACAGAAATCACCTCAGTGCTATGGATTATTTAAGACAATCCATAGGGTTGAGAGGTTATGCGCAAAAGAATCCAAAAAATGAGTATAAGAGAGAATCATTTGAAATGTTTAATGTTATGCTGACAGATATTACAAAAGAGATTTTAAAGATCTGTTGTCGCATTAAAATTGAAAATTATAATACTAGCCCAGCTTCAGAAACGCTTGATACCAAAATTGCAAAAAAGTCAGACAACCCAGAATGTCTGCTTAATACAAGTATCGGTGACGTACCAAGAAATAAGAGATGCCCTGTGACTAATATGAAATTCAAACAGTGTTGCGGAAAATTATGATATCTTCTAAATTTGTTACATTGAAGTTAGGAATAAAAAAAAATACGATTGATGGTCTTCTGATTCATATTCCATTAGGAAGTCGAACAGCTATGATCACAACCAAGAATAAGTTTGCTGCATCTCCAGTTATTATGTCGAGAGAAAATATCAAATCCAGAATTATAAAATACATATTTATAAATTCAGGAAATGCCAACGCGTGTACAGGTAAAGAGGGAAATAAGAATACCGAGCAAATACTCAAGACCCTATCAAAGAAACTCAATTGCTCCTTTGATCAGATCCTTATAATGTCTACTGGTATCATAGGAAGGCAACTACCCATAAAAAAGATTATCGAATCAATTAATAACTCTGATTTAAATATTTATTCAAATATAAAAAAAGCAGCGACAGCAATTATGACTACCGATAAGTATCCAAAATACCTCACAGAAACATATAAAATAGGACCAAATAAAATTACTTTTAGAGGTATATGTAAGGGTGCTGGTATGATAGAGCCTAATATGGCCACTATGCTAGGTTTTATTGAGACAAATGTCGATTTACCCAAGACTCTTCTAAAAAAATATTTAAAGCAGTGTGCAGACATATCGTTTAACAGCATATCTGTTGATGGCGATATGTCTACTAATGATACTGTAGTATTTTCTTCTACTGGAGAATTAAAGTTAAACATGAAGAATAAATCTATTGAGACCAAATATCTGTCATTTGCATCCAACTTCTTTATAAGACTATCCTCACTTATAGTCAAAGATGGAGAAGGTGCAACTAAATTTATCAAGCTGAACGTTATAAATGCAAAAAGTTTAATACTAGCTCAAGAAGTATCAAAAAAAATATCTAGCTCGATTCTTGTTAAGACCGCTATGTTTGGAGAAGATCCTAATTGGGGTAGGATTGTTGCTAGTATAGGATCAATTGAATCCTGTGATATCAAACCTCTTAATATCAAACTCATGATAAACAATATTTTATGTTTTAAAAATGGAATATCACTAAATAGTGGATCCAAGAAATTGGAGAAGTCAATGCGGAAAAGTACAATTGAGATTACAGTTGACTTAAATCATGGTAAACATAAGCAGAGTATGTATTTTAGTGATCTTTCATATGATTATATTCGAATAAATTCAGAATATACAACATGAAGAGTTTTCAAGAGATTGAAATATCCATTGGCTTGATAAAATTAAAATCATCTTTTGTTTGTCTAAAAAGAATTGAGCAACCATATAAAAACTTTATTGAATTTCCAGGAGGTAAGAAAAAAAACAAAGAAACACCAAAACAATGCCTCATAAGAGAGATAAAAGAAGAGTTAAATATAAATATAGAAAAGTCAAAGTTTATTACGAAAATCAAACATCTTTATGGAGATATCCTAATTACTATAAATATTTTTAATATATATAGATATTCTGGAAAAATATCCTCTAATGAAAATCGTGAGATTATTCTTCATAACGCAAAATCTGATTTAGATACACTCCCTACGCATTATCGAATATTGCGTGTACTGAAATTACCTAAACTATTAAAAATTATTACTCCAGATAATTTGGACGATACTAGTTTCAAAAATATAAATTTATATAAATATTTAAGGTTGAGAGATATTTCCTACCATACCTATAGTTCATCTGTATCGCCAAAGCTAGAAAAATTTCATTTTAAAGGCAATCTCATAATTGACTACCCATATAATAAAGAATGGGATAATAAATATGATGGTATTCATTATAAGAGCTGTTATCTTGAAAAATTTGTCAATCGAGGAGAGTGTGAACAATGCTTATATTCGGCCTCATGTCATAATTTAAATGATATCCGAATATCTAATAAAAAAATGTTTGATTTTATACTTGTATCTCCTATTCTAAAACCACATGATATGTTCAAACCCATGGGCTGGGATAAATTTAATATGTTGTCGAGAGAGTCGTATTTACCGACTTATGCCTTGGGTGGCATAAGTTCAAGAGGCTCTGACCTTACGAGTTGTGTCAATAACTACGGATTTGGTTTGGCAGGAATTACGGCAATATGACTATATGTAACATAGATCAATCACGAATGTCACATCATCTTTGATTTGAATAAATTTATTGTTATCATTCAAGGTCATGAAGGAAACTGTAGCTCTTTGTGGACCAACACTAACACGAGGAAAAAAATAGTTATCTGAGTGCATTGTGATCCTGAGCATTCTTACTTTTTTCTCTGGATCAAGCTTGAAAATGTACATTCCATTTTTTGCACATTCTTCTCTAGTTTCAGAACTCTTTCGTAAAATATCTAGGCAAAAATAAACCGAGTTCTCTATAGGCTTAATCAATTCCAGCCATAAATTTATCTGATTATGCCGGTAGGTATGGTCTCTAGTTAACCAATAATCTAGCTCAGAACTTAGAGTATCACAATGTTTTACACAATGTTGGAATAGTTCATCTACATGAAGATCATTCAAGTAATTAGATTTTAAGTTATGCAATGTAGTTAATATAACTTCCTGCTTCTCCATTATGGAGTTAAGTTTTATTTTATCTGAACCTTCAATCTTTACATATTCTATATATCGGGACTTATGAAAATCAATTTCTCTAATTAATTCTCTTTTAACCTCAGCCCTAGACATTGTTTGATATAAGCTTATAAGACTATTCAGAGCAGCATATGAATCAAATATAGTATCAATCTCTTTATGTTTATTTATTTTCAAAAAATAATTTTCAAGTTTTAGAAACTTTCTGATACGCTCATCTACAGGTTCCTCATATATTGCTGCATGATTATCTGAAAATGTATTCATTTTTTGATAATACCCCTCTCAAAATGTTTATTCAAAGTATCCGTATCATTATTATTATGTATGACTAGATCACATGCACCTTTGATAAGTTTAAAATCACCCTGTAATGTATTAATTTTATCAAAATAAGTACTATCACTATTCCGTTTACTGAATCTTCCCAGTCTTATTTCTCTATTTGCCTCAATATATATAGATTTATATTTTTGAAATAATTTATAGTTATTTATTATTGGAGGTAGCTCTACCATCAGGTTTTGACTAATGTCAAGACTATTAGAAATCATCTCGTGAACAACCGGATGAAAAATAGCTTCTATAATTTCTCTGTTTTTTTTTGAGGTGAAAAATAAAGTTTTTACTGTCTCTTCTAAATTATCTTGATTATGTTCTATATCTAGATATTTTTCAATCTCATGAACTATAGATTGATCATTATACAAATTTGACACTATGTCATCAGATTTAATTGTATCGAAGCTATATTTTTTTGCCAAATCAAGAAAAGTACTTTTACCTGAGCATATCAATCCAGTTACAAGATAATTCATTATCGTAATATTATAGTAAGGAGAATTCCTAAAACCATAATTATGAGTAAGGTCAGTAGTAATGGCTGTCTTCTTGTCATTTTCTGTTAGGACACTGATTAATTTGTTCTTTTGAGGTGCACAAGTTGTTCTCCAACACATGAAAACCACATTTATTACACATCACCATGCTACCGCGTTTTTCTAGTTTTTCTTCGGATTTCTTATTCCTTTTAACAAAGAAATAAGCCACAATTAGCAATAATATAATTGTTATAATTTTCATACTTTTTTTAATGAAATTATTTCACATTAATTATGATAATTAAACATATCGATTATGAACAACCAAGATAAAATTG
>MDSW01151992.1_pt1 | contig 11304 bp, 8 predicted proteins | sample 811171 | NCBI WGS metagenome assembly MDSW01 (sample SAMN05326641, study PRJNA326480) | marine metagenome | isolation source: seawater | place: Atlantic Ocean: North West | collected 2012
TCATAAACTTGGTTAATTGTTTTGACATTCGGAGTCGTCGTGTTGAAGAAGTGATGCTCTTGTGTGGGAGCGAAAATAGATGAGCGGAGTGTTAGATGACAACTTTGGAAACTCAGGAAATGATGCTGAGTCTATGTTGACGTCAGCACGCTCAGTGATACATACATGCCTACAAATACGTCCTTTTGAACCTGTTTTAATCGTCACTGACCCTGAAAGTTCAATAATTGGTAGAGCGTTGTATGAAGCAGCTGCAGAAGTAACTGATAGGACTCTAATGATGATGATGCCTACATCTCACAAAAGAGGGAGTGAACCTCCGGACTATGTCGCAGAACTAATGAGGAAACAGGATGTTGTTATCTTGGCTACGAAAAGCTCTCTAACTCACACAAAAGCTAGAATAAATGCTTCAAGAACTGGAAGAACTAGAATTATTTCAATGCCTGGTATAAATCAAATTATGTTTTCTAGTGGAGGAATGACTGCTGATTATAATGCTCTACAAAAAGAACTCTCGGGGCTAACTTCAATATTTCGAAGGAAAAGAGACGTTAGAGTTACATCAGCCGAAGGAACTGATATTACATTCAGTATTGGCGCCAAATGGAGGACAGATGATAATGGAATCTGTAATCGACCAGGGCAAGTAATGAATTTACCATCGGGACGCATATTTGTTTATCCAAAAGAGGAATCTATGAATGGAAAAATTGTTATCGATGGATCTTGGGAAGGAAATATACTAGAAGAAAAAATAATTATGAAAGTTGAAAATGGAGTAGTAGTAGAAATCTCAGAGGGAGAAATCTCAGAAAAAATAAATCTAGCATTCGAGGAGATCAGTAAACCTCTAAATAAATCTAAATCAGCAATAGTGAAGACTGTAGCTGAATTCGGCTTTGGGATGAACTCAAGAGCAAAGATAGTTGGTAATTTACTAGAAGACCAAGTAGTACGAGGAGCGGCTCATTTTGTCTTTGGAGACAACTCGGCTTATGGCGGTAAAAATAATATCGGGATACAAATGAGAGGGGTTATTTTGAAACCAACTATTGAACTACAAGACATTGATTTAGTTAAAGATGGGAAAATAATTGCTAGAAGGAAGTGAAGAATTGAGAGCCTTTCTTTGGTGTAATGGTGATATGCCATCTTTAGAGATGATAAATTCATTAGGGAGGTTGACACCTTTATTTGGAGTGGATGGAGGGACTAAAAAAGCCGAGTCGTGTGGTTTTCTAGTTGAAGAAACGCTAGGTGATTTAGATTCAATAAAAGAATATGAATCTGATTCAGAAATGAAAAAATTAAATGATGATTCTTGTAGTGATTTGACTAAGACAATATTAGAACTATCAAAAAGAGGATATACTGTATTTGACATATTAGGAATTGATGGTGGGTCTCCTGGTCATATCTTAGGCATATGGGGGACAATGGTGGAATCTCCCGTACAGTTAGAAATAAGATTACACCATAATAATGCAACCTCATATCGAATTACACCTGGAAATAATGATTTTCAGATAAATCTTGAAAAGGACCAGTTATTCTCTGCTTATGCATTAACCAAATGTGAAAAGATTAGTATTAGAGGTGCTCGATGGGAACTAGACAATGATTCACTAAATATGTCTACAAGAGGACTCCATAATAGAGCAAATGGGGGAATTTTATCCATTAAAGGTGATGGAATAATAGCGCTAATAATTGAACATTAGTTTATTCTTCTTCATTATACGGTTTTGGATTCTGGGAAAGTAACAACGCTATCGGTCTTGTACGAGGATCACTCTCTAATGCTATTTTCATAATTACAGCAAGAGGAACGCCAAGGACTGCCCCCATTATTCCCCAAGCCCAACCCCAGAATGAAACTAAGATTAGGAGAACTATTGGTGACATATCAAGACGTTGTCCGGATAATTGTGGTTCTACGAATGCACCCCATGCTTGTTGGTTCGCAATCAACAATCCAATCATAATCAGAGCAGTCGTAGGTTCCAGTAATATCAAAGCCAAAATACCAGGAGGGATCATAGAAATTAAAGCCCCAATATAGGGTATGAAATCAAGGAAAAATGTGATTGAAGCCCAAAGAAACCATCCAGGAATAGCTAAATATTTCAGTATAATTGCAGCAATAATCGCTTGTCCTAAAGCTACTGTAGCTCTTGTAATAACGTAAGTATTAATCCCTTCACCAGAGTTAGATGCTATCTTTTTGAAACGCGATACTTCATCAGGATAAGCTGCCTTAATTCGATTTGGAAGTGTCTCTGCCTCAAGTATAATGAATAAGAGAAATATGAAAATTGTCACAGCACTAGCAGTAAAACCAGCAATAGAACCGACAAAGTTTGTTGCGAAATTTGTAATCACATCGATACTAACTAATTCCTCTAATCCGGATGTATCAATAGATTGACCAAAAATCTCAGTGTTCTCGAGACGAGACATTTTCTCCGAAAATGCTGCGGTAATCCTATCTTGTGTTGATTGCTCGGTAAATTCAGTTAGATTAGAATAAAGTACCTGTGAGGCTAGGAATATTACGAAGCCAATAATTGTTATTAATCCACCATAAGCGAGAAGAGGATGCCCAAATCTCTTTTCTAACCAATTGGCCGGAGGCCGTATCAGTAAGAAAAGAAGTGTAGCAATAACGAGTGGTTGAATTACCACTTTCAGATGTATAATTGCAAGTATGGAAATTAGTAATATTACCATTATATCAGATACAGTGCTGACTGGAATCCCTCTGAAGGCTCTTGTAGATGTCATGTGCTTCCCCAACCCTGCGAGGAGTTTTGATTGATGAAGGGTTTCCCGACAATAAACTAAATTCTATTGTATATTTTAATAAAATAATCCGCATCGATCTCATATGTAAATCTAGTAATGACTCTTTTACGCCCTTCAAGTCCTTTCTTATCTAGTAATTCTCTGTGTTTAATTTCCTCAAGAATAGTGGAAGACATGGAATCAATATCACCCATAGTGAATAGGGCACCAACTGTAGAATCAACCATTTCAGGTAATGGGCCATGATTAACAGTTACAACAGGAGTACCAGATGACATTGATTCTAGAGGAATTAATCCCTGACCTTCATAATATGAAGGATAAATTGTTAGATTAGCATTCCTAAATAATGAAGCCAATTCTAAGAATGACATACTTGATTCAATAAAAACTGATGAAGATAACCCTAGTTTATTGGCTTGTTTTAAAAGACGTCCTCTCAGATGACCTCGCCCCACAATTACTAATTTAGAATTAGGTACCTCTGAGTTGACTATTGCAAATGCTTTCAATAAAGAACCATATCCTTTTCTAGCCGCTAAACGACCAACTGCTAACAATAGTATGCTTTCTTCAGTACACCCAAAACGATTTCGCAAATCATTATCAACTAACTCAGTAGGGTAAAACATATTTGTGTCTACTCCCCAATGAATAACTTCACAGTCCCAATTCTCGGGAACAGAATAACGTGTTAAAAAATCCATTTTAGTTGCTTCGGAGTTTGCAACACATACATCAGAATTAACCACTGCTGCATTCTCGAATCCAGCGTATCTTTTTGCAGTTAACAAAATTGCCAAATCATTAGGATTAGCCCAAACTGCTGCCTCTTTCTGTTTTGCTGCAGTAACTAATCCATCTTTCTCACCAAGCCAAGAACCGTGTAAAGAGGAAACTATTGGTGCTATATTTTTTTTGCAAAAATCAAATTGTTTAGTGTTCCAAGATATCATTGGGCAATGTAAGTGTACTATATCGACTGGTTTGGACTGGTTTAATTTCTTCAAAGCGCGAAGCGCCGAACGACCATAAGAGCGTGTGAATTCCATTGGTAATTTTAACCATCCTACTGAAATTACTTCTATACCTTCAACCTCTGGAATATTCTCACCTCCACCATTTCGTGTAATAACGGTCACTTGATGCCCTCTAGATACTAGAGCAGATGATAGATGAAATACTGTCGAACCCATGCCCCCCCAGCGAGGAGGATATTCAGCAGATAACATGGCGATGTGCATACGGTATCATGCCTGCGTTGAGTCAACCGGTTTTCAAGAGATTGGACACAGGACACGTATCAGTTTGATTCAAAGAGTTAACAATGTTCGCCTAAACGAGAAATATGACAGAGGCGCTACCTGTACACGTCACCGTAGTTATACCTACAAGAAACGAAGAAGCAGCAATAGTAGATACTATTCGCTCAGTACCTAGAGATGGATGGTGTGATAAACTAGATTTTCTAATCATTGATGGAAATTCTACAGACAAGACTAGAGAATTAGCTGAAGAAGAAGGAGCAACCGTCTATCTTGAGCCGCGCAAGGGATATGGCAGAGCTTACAAAACTGGGTTTGCTATGGCCCCCGGAGAAATTATAGTAACAATGGATGCAGATTGCACATATCCTGGAGAAGAAGTCCCCTCTTTAGTTCGAAAATTAGTAGAAGAAAATTTACAATGGATTTCTTGTGATCGACTAAAACGTGCTGAAGAAGGTTCGATGCCGGGGCTTCATGGGTTTGGAAATTGGGTATTATCAACGACAGCAACAATTCTTTATTGGTATGGAATTCATGATTCACAAAGTGGAATGTGGGTATTTAGAAAATCAATATTTGATAATGAAAAAGTAAGGCCAAAACATGATGGCATGCCCCTATCACAAGAATTTAAAATCCGCGCACGTAGATATTTAGGTAAGAAAAATACTGCTGAGATAAGTGTTCCTTATCGGCCAAGAGTTGGAGAAGCAGAGATTAATACTTGGGGAGACGGTTTACTAAATCTTAGGTTCTTATTCACGCACAGATTAGGTTTTACTCAGCAGAAAACTCCTTGGGGACCAGATTCGAAGTAAATTATTCATTAAATTCATCATCTAATTCTCTAGGATCAAATGTAGACCATGATTCAATCATTTCTAGATCTTTAACTAATTCTTTACGACGATTTACCGAATATAATATCCCTATGGCTAAGAATAATGTAATCATGAATCCTAATAATGGTAAGCCACCAGATAGAAACCAAGAAATTATATTACTATTTTCCTCTGATTCAATAGGTAATTGTCCAAATAGTATCGGACTGACTACTTCCCCATCTATTGCCCATAATTCAACTTGAGCAATACTACCATCATTGACTAGTATGGCAGTCTGTAAACTCCATATATTATCTCCTGCTATTGAATCCCCTCCTAAACCATCATCCCTTAATTCAAATTCTTGCTCAATCTTACCTGCTTTAAATTTACAAAAGACAATTTGAGTTGTTCCATCTAAATCATCTAATCTAACAGTAATAAAAATTGGGTTATCCTCGGCGAATTTTAAAGTATTAGGATTAATAGATAATTCATAAAGAATTGGAGAGCTAGAACCTATGATAAGATTAATTGAAGTTATATCAGATTCGCCCCTTGAGTCTTTGACTAAAAGATTGATTTGTACTAGGCCCGGAGGCAATGATACTGTAATTTCTTCCTTATCCCCAATTTCGGTACCGTCTCCTAAACTCCATTGGTAAAGAATAATATCATTATCATAATCAAATGAGGCTGAGGCGTTGAGAGTTATTTCTCGACCAGGGGGTATGTATTGACCATCTGAATAATCACTTATTCCAGCAGTTGGACCTGTTTCAAAAACGGTTAATTGTTGAGAATAGTTAGATATTCGTCCAGTTGAGTCAGTTAAAACAAATGATAAATCATGAACTCCGGCGGGGAGATAATCATTGTACCAATATTCGTTAGTCTTATCCTCAAGTATTGGTTCAGGCATAATATCTGAAAATATAGAAACTTTAAATTCATCACCATCAGGGTCAAATGAATCTCTGAAATCAAATAATACAGGTAAATTAGAATAAACCTCAATTCCTTCATCCGGTGAACTAAGAATCAAAACGGGAGCTGATTGCTCAACAAAAATTGTTGTTGAGAAAGATGCAGTTCCACCATCGCCATCATCAATATGAAGAGATATTACATGATTACCTTCGGGTAATCGGGATTTAAATTTCCACTCACTACCTATTGGCTCGGATAGTAAATCACTTTGCCATAATACACTTACTAGGTCTTTACTAGAATCAGAAAAATAGTTACAGATAATTCCAGTACTATTGTCTAAGTCAGAACAAGCAATATCCCAATCACCAGAACCAGTTGCATCAAATGATATCAAATGCCCTGAGTTAGTAGAATAATCCTCAATAGGATATGAAATCATAGCAACTGGAGGTGAGTTTTCCACAATTAAATCTAGTTCAGTGGTTGTCCATTGCCCTGCATGATTAGGTCGGTCATCACTAGCATACATCGTAATTTTATGAGTTCCCTTGGAAAGCATGCCTGACCATTCTAATGAATCAGAAGGAGTAATTCCCGAATTTAATAGTCCATCAATATCACTCCAAAATTCAAATTTTATTTCATCGCCCTCTGGATCAATAGTATTACTACCGTCGATAAGTAAAATATCCTGAGACCTTAGACCTGTCCTTGTAATTTCGACAAGAGCGTTTGGTAATTCATTAAATAACTCCACATTAAATGTCCAAGTTACAGGTGAATGTACCCCATCGGTAGCATAGACAGTTACTGTGAATTGATTTGGAGCGAGAGGGAATGTTTTGTTAATTTGTCCAGGGCACTCAGAAAGAAATAATTCAGTCTCTTCATAAGAGGTCTTTATCCAACAAGTTAATTCATCATTTTCTGGGTCGTTTGTTCCTGTTAAGTCAATATTTACTGAGGCTGTTTTTCCAAGATAAAGAGTACCCCAAGCAGAGATATCTGGAGTAGTATCTACTGTGAGTAATGGAGGATTATTTGACAGTTCGATAGACCGCTGCTCCGAAGCGCAGTTATTCGATAAATCACAAATTTCAAGAGTTATTTGATGAATTCCATCTGAAAGACATTGAATTAGGTTATTAGCAATAATAATCGAATTATTATTATTAAATTCACAAGAACTAGTGATATCTCCATCAATATTACTCGACCAAGAATAGGTCATTAATTCGTTATCTAAATCCCATGAGGAGCTGGCATCAAAGATTACTTCTGAACCACTAGCATAAATCTCATCTGGACTAGGTAATAGCCACATAATAATAGGCGGTTGATTTGATATCTCAAGAATACAAGTTACAACTTTGTTTGAATCTAATTCGAAAGGTTCGGAGTCATTGTGGACTGAATCATAATCACATCCTGTATGGACATTATTTACATCAGACCACCCATTTATTGGAGTCCATCTTTTACCAATGAATGGACCAATAATATCAACTCCCTCATATGGTAAGATACCAAAATACTCAGACTCATATAGGTCAAAAGTAAGGTTGACTGAAGAAAAGGGAATATGATTAAAATATTGATTTACTACATGTGTCTCTACGGACCACATCTCATCAACAATATTATCCTCAGATTCAAATAAAGGTTCATCCATTAGGGACGATGAGATCCATCTCAAATGGCTATTAGATTTCATCAAGAAATAATTAGAATTAGTTGAATTAGATAGGAAGAATGAGTTAGTCATATTTACAAAACTGGAATCTAGACTTGGAGGTGAATTACATTGGAAACCAGTATTATTCACCAATAACTCTGAATGATCTACTAAATCAAGACAAGAAATTGTATTCTGAGTATTGATGATACTATCATTAAGATAAGAATCAAGAGAGCCTTTGGCATCCCAATAGAATCCACTATTATTTCCACTGATTTGTAAATTAGAAATCTCGGCGTCGACATCATATAATTCGATCACATAACTATTAGAACCAGTTGAATTAGAATTAACAATTAGATTGTTGAAGATTATATTGCCATCTTGGGAGAGTCCTGAATTGTCCACACTAAGTGCAGGAGAATTGATTGGATTTATTATTGTCAAAGAATGAAGTTGTAAATCTATACTATCTTCAATAGTAACTCCATAATTATCATCAATTGATGTACAAATATAGCAAGAAACGTTCTTGCCTCCACTTACAACATCATTAGATTCATCAAAATAAAACCCAGAACCAAGATTTCCAGACAACGAACCGACTCCATTCCCAGAAGTCACAACATATTCTAATTCCACATTACTGGAATCTCTGATCGATAAACCATGACCAGTATTATTCATACTTAGAATCGCATTTACATCGGGATGGAATTCTCGGAAATCTAGACCACTGGCACCATTCTCTGTTACTTCCCAATTAGTCCCACGGACTCCACCTTTCCACATTAAAACCCCAGGACCAGATGAGTTCCTTACAACTAAATCATTGATTGTTGGAGGTCCCGAAATCCCCCAGTTCGCAGATCTCCAAAATAAACCAGCACGATCATTCAAGGGGATTGAAAAACCATCGCCACCATTATTCAATAATGTCAAATTATTAACGACCATAGAAGAATCTATCATATATGCTCTGAAACCAACTACTGGATTATCTTCAATTAATCCCCCTTCAATTTTAATGCCACTAGTATTCACATCTAATGCAGCAATTCCGAGTCCCGGTGTCTTTGCATTACCGCCGCCAGTGCCTCTAATCACTAGATTATTGAAAATAGCATTTATTGGTAAATTAGAGAACTGACTATGATTATATTGTTCGACCATTATGCCACGATATTGACTATCTTCAACTACTAGATTTGTAAATGTAGGTCTCGTATTCCACCCTTCCGTAATGTGTCTAACATAAACTCCATTATCAGAACGTATTACATTTGAATTTGCCACTAGAGGAAGAGAATCTTCAATCCAGATTCCAGCGGCAATTGACGTAGTAGCGCCACTAATATTAGTAATTTGTAAATTCGATACTATACCTCCAGAATTGCCCCAATAATTCAGACCACGAGTAACGAGATTATTGATAACTGCCCCATCGATGATTGGGCTAGAAGATGCACCTACTGAGATCCCAATGCCTTTTCTCCAATTAGTCGTTAATGGAATATCTTGACCACCTCCTTCAATTACAATGTTATTGATTCTAGGTGAAGCGGAATCAAACATATCAACTGCTACTAAATCTGCATTCTCCACTCTTAGATGGTTAATTGTTGGATTACTACCATAGATTGTGATTCCGTACTCCGAATTTTTAATTGTTAGATTATCAATTTTCGAACCTAAACCATTACTTGAAGAATTAAAAATAATACCATCATGATCTCCTAAAATTGAATTCAATATGACTGGTGATGCAAAGGTCCCTTCGACTGTTATCCTTCCGGCTACTAGTATATCCTTATCATCTCCTAGGTTAATTGTTGTACCTTCTTCAATAATTAAAATATCTCCACTTTCAACGGTATAACCATCTACTAAATTTACGGTTCCACTCCATACAGAAGTAGTCTTAGAATGACCTGCAATTGAACTAGTAGGTACTAAAGCAATGCTTGATAAAAGAAAGATTGAAACTAGGACAATTGCATGCCTTCGATGATGACGATGACTGTCAGGCATGGTATAACGGCTCTGCGATAACATATATCACTGGTGGGTAAATGATTATGTTAGTAATCGATTACAAACGAGGCATAATAAGTATAACTGATGCCGTCCCAAATTGGAGACAATCAAATCATGAGTACCGCTTTCGTTTTGTTCAAGTGTCAACCTCAAAGAGAGTTAGAAGTTTATCTTGCCCTATTAGAAATTGATAGCGTGACTGAAACTCATGTTGCATATGGAGAATACGATTTAATTGCCAGAATTGATTTTGAAGATGAAAAAGAAATGGCAAAAACATTGATTGGAAATATGCGATCGATTCCTGGAGTTCAGAAAACTGAAACATTGATAGCAGTGGAGGCATGAATAATGGCAGTCGGATTCATCCTAATCACCACTGAACCAGGGTATGAAGTTAAAGTTCGAGAAGAGGTAAGTAAAATAAAATGTGTTAAGGGACAATGGATTGTATTTGGGAATCATGATTTATTCGTTAAGGTTGAAGCAGAAGATGAGTCTGAATTAACAAAATGTATTGTACAAGAAATTAGATCTGTTAAAGGAATCTATGAAACAAGAACACTGATTGGTGCAGAAATTTGATTAAATTGATTTCGTCAATTCGTCAAGTAATTCATTAGCTGCTGAAGTACACTCAGCACTGCGAAATCTATGAATTGATTCTTGCCAACAAGAGAGCCTTAGATTGGAGTTCAATATGCCTCTCCAGTACCAGCACTGAGCATTTATTCTTCGATATGCAGCCATATCATCCCTTAATGGACTGTTAAATAAGTCATTATGTAATTCTTGTACCCAAACTGGATGATTGCCCCTGGTTTTTTCCAGTACTGCATGAATAAGGCTAATTTTCTTCAATGGATCTGAACAATCGTCAATAAATAATCGTATAGATTCTAACGAGGAATTTAATAATTTTGATGTGTTTGAAATTGTTAATCGAGTGCGTAAATCCAATGCTACGAGAGTTTCATTATCTTCCGACATCATAATTTCTAACTTAGATCTAGATTGAGATGCTAAACTCAGATCAGAAATCTGCAAGGCTATCGCATGTTTCAATAAATTTAATGAAAGTTCGGCAGTATTTCTATCTCTGTCAGAAATATCTAATAGAATTATATTATTGATCTCAGAGAGAATTTCTTTTGCTAAAGATTTACTTAGCCTTCCGGGTAATCTATCGTCATATTTCCTAACTAATACAGATACCTGAAACCTTATTTTATCTAAAGGAGATAATTGTTCTATTGCCTGATTCTCTAACTCGGATGCTGATTCAGTATCTCCTCTAATTCGGAATAAACGTGCCATGAGTAGTTGTTTTTTAGGACTTATTTCTATATCAGACAAATGGGCCTCAGCAATATCATATTCTGCCCGCTCAAAGGCTAAGTCTATAGCCTGCATTCGATAATCGGAATCTTCAGAGAAACGTAAAGCTTCGTCGATTATTAGTGCTGCAGAAGCAGTATTTTCTTGAGATATCTGTGATATTTTATCGAGTAGCCATTCTTTTTCAAAATTCTGGGATTTAACCCGATGATATGATTCCATCCACTGGGCTCTGTGACCATCTTTCAAAGACCAATTGTTTGCTGCATCATGATGAAGGCTTTTCGTTTGATTTTCTGACCAAAATAATCTACGTACATTTCTAATTAAATGATGTGGCTCAAATTTCTTATTATGCCACCTAAGAATTGCAGATTCATCGAGTTCAAACAACCCCTCCGAATTAAATAATTCGCCA
>MDSW01189238.1_pt1 | contig 11304 bp, 5 predicted proteins | sample 811171 | NCBI WGS metagenome assembly MDSW01 (sample SAMN05326641, study PRJNA326480) | marine metagenome | isolation source: seawater | place: Atlantic Ocean: North West | collected 2012
CGGCGGGTTCAAAATCGTCGCCGAATCCGGCATCGCCGCCGGCGTCCGCCGCGTCGAGGCCGTCGCCGGCCCGGGCGTCGTCGAGCTCCTCGCCGAGCGCGACGGCGTCGTCACCGCGCTCGCGGGGTCCCTGCGCGTGCCCCCGGAGGAGATCGAGGCGAGGGTGAGCGGACTGCAGGAGGACCTGCGCGCGGCGCAGAAGGAGGCGGAGGCGCTGAGGGGCGCGCTCGCCGCGGCGAAAGCCGGCGCGCTCGCGAGCCAAGCCGTCGCCGCCGACGCGGGAACGCGCGTCCTCGTCGCGAGGCTCGACGGCGTCGACCCGGCCGCGCTCAAGGCGGCAGCGGAGAGCCTCCAGGCGACGCTCGCGAAGGAGGCGGGGGAGGCGGGCGTCGCCGTCGTCCTGGGGTCGGGATCCGAGGACGGGAAGGTGAGCCTCGTCGCCGTCTTCGACGAAGAGGCGCAAAAGGCGGGGGGGATCAAGGCGGGCGCCGTGCTCGGCGCCGCCGCAAAGGCGTGCGGGGGCGGGGGAGGAGGGAAGCCCGGGTTCGCGCAGGCGGGAGGGAGGGACGCCACCAAGCTCGACGAGGCGCTCGAGGGGGCGAGGAAAACGATCCTCGACGCGCTCGACGAGAAGTGAGGGAACGACGAGAACGGAGAACGCGAACGGAACGGCGCGGGACTAACGAGGCGCCGAGACGAATGCGCTACACACTTCTTTATTCGCCGCGACTCGAGCGCTGACGGTCGTAAACCGAGTGTGCTGTGCGTTTTTCCTCTCACGTAGTATGCACGCGTCGATCGATCGTCGCGCTCCCGTCTCACACCCACCCGCGTCTCGATGGAACTCCTCACTCACTCTCGGCTCCCGGCGCGACGCGTATGTCGTACGCCGCGAGGACCTGCGCGAGCGCGGCGCGGTAGCTCGCGTCGTCTCCTCGCAGGGGACAGTTTTCGGCGCACCTCTCGACGAACTCGGGGTGGAACGGGGGCGTGGTCTCCGCGTGCGCGCACGCGCACACGGGCGGCAACACCGCGTGCTTGCGCTCGAGCTCGCGCGCGATGATCTCCTGAAGCGCCTCCGCGAGCCTCGCTCGCCGCGTCGCGCGCTCGGCGCTCGCGCGTCGCGACGACGCCGCCGCCGCGACGCGCCGCGCCTCCGCCAACGCCGCGTCGTCCTCCGCCTCGTCCGCCGTCCCGAGGATGTCCTCCTCCTCGCGGCCCCCTCGCGCCTCGTCCGGCGCGGCGCCGCCGATGACCGAGGCGAGGCGCTGCATGCGCCTGGACGCGCGCGTGCGCTCGGCGCGCGCGGCGGCGTCGCGCGCGTTTTTCACCCTCTGGCGCTCGCTCTCGGCGCGCGCCTCCTCGTCGCGCTTGCTCACGAACCCGGCACCGCCCCCCGACGTCGCGGGGCGCGGCCCCGCCTCCCCCGCCACGTCCGCGCGCTCGTTTTCCCCTCCCGCGACGCGCGCGGCGTTGTTCGGCTGTTTCGGACGCTTCGAGCCCCCGCCGAACGCGGACGGGACGATCGCGGCGAGGAGCGCGCGGTGGCTCGCGCGCGTGCCCTCGGCTTTCCCCTCCAGGAGCAGCCCCAACGGCGTGGGCGCGGCGGGGGGGGTCGGGCCCGCCCCTGCGCCGCCGCCGGAGACGGTCGCGAGCGCGATGTTCGCCACCTCGTCCGCGAGCTCGTCCGCCTCCGTGGCCTTCGCCGTCGCCACCTCGGCCACGCGCCGACGCAGGTGGCGCTCGAACGCCCGCTGCGTCTTCGCGCGCTCCGCCTTGATGGCCCGCGCGAGTTCCGCGACCGTCGCCGCATCTTCCACGACGTCCTCCGCCGCGCCCGGCGCCTTCGCGTGGCGCGTCACGCTGTGGCGCACCATGTGCAGGGGCATGTTCGCCTCGTGGTCATCCCCCGGTTGGCCCACGCGCGGGAGCGTCGCCATCGCCGTCGAGGAGCCGCGCGGGGAGGGAGTGCGCGCGCCCGGAAGCGAGCGGGGAAGGACGAGCGTCGGTTCTACCCCCCGCCCCGAGGCGAAAATCCCCGATTGCGAGAAACGTCTCCCGAAACCGCGTCCGCGTTTCAAAAGTCAGCTGTCGCTCGCGTGCGGGGGGGAACAAAACATCGAAACGCGGTTGTGGGTCTACGCTGCTCCGGTGTGCCGTTGCGAGGGAGACGGGCGCGTCGTCCCGTGCTCGCGCCATCTGCGCAGGCACCGACGCACGCACGCCCTCGAGGAGTTATCCAACATGCCGCAGATTCAGTACTCCGAGAAGTACTACGACGACGTCTACGAGTACAGGTGCGCGCGCGACGCGAGCGCGCGAAGTTCGGGCCGCACGCGGGTGCCGGGATTTGGGAGCGCGCTCGAATTTCGTGCTTCGCGCGCGAACTTCTTCCCCCGGGGTTTCCCCACCTCCCGACCGTCGCTCGATGCGGGCCTCGATCGCCGCGCCCCCTCGCGCGCGTGACCCGATGTCGATGGATCGCGGTCCTCACCGTCGTTTGGCGTCGATATCGCTGACTCGGGCGACTCGACGAGCGCGCGCCGGGCGCGTTTCCCGGTCGCGCGCGGAGATCGCCTGTGACCCCTTGCCTGCTCCGAGGCGCGAAAGTACTCGCGCCGACGTACGCCCTAACCTTCCCTCCGACGCCCCTCTTCTCGCATCAGGCACGTCGTTCTCCCCCCGGACATCGCCAAGCTCCTGCCCAAGGGTCGCCTTCTCTCCGAGGTGCGTCGCGCGCGATCGCCCCGCCTCGCCGCCCGCCCCGAGCGCGGTTCTCCGGTCCCGACGCCGCTTCGCGGCGCACGCGCGATTTCGTTCGGGGCAACACACGTTTTCAAAGCGTCGGCGCCGCGCCGCGAACGCGCGGAGCGGAACCCCCTCGCCGCCGATACTCACCCCCTCCCCCCGCCCTCCCCGTCGATATCGCAGGCTGAGTGGCGCGGGCTCGGCGTGCAGCAGTCCCGCGGATGGGTCCACTACGCCATCCACAGGCCGGAGCCCCACATCATGCTGTACAGGTGCGTGGGGAGCCCCGTCCGGGACGCGCGCCGCGCGCCTTCGCGCGCGCTTTTTCAAACGCCGCCGCGGGCGATCGCGCGAGACCCGCGCCGACCTCGCGCGGATCCGATCCCGAACGACGCGTCGCGCGCCTCCACCGCGATCCCTCGCGATCGCGGGGGAGCGATACCCCCGCGTTCCCCCCCCCTCCACCCGCGGGGCCCCCGTTCTTCTCGCCCCCCGTCGATCCGACCGAGACGCGCCGACCCTCACCTCTCCCATCTCCCTCCCCCCGTTTCGCGGCAGGCGCACGCTGAACTACGGCCAGCCCGCGCTCACCGACGCCGCCAACAAGGTCAACGCGCAGTGAGCAGCCGCGGTCGGACGGCTCGCGAGACGCGAGCGCGAGCGATCGCTCCCGCTCGAGTCTCGCGACGAGAGGAACGACGCGAGAGCGACGGAGACGGACGCGTCGCGAAGGGGTCGGCGCGCGAAAACGCGCGCGCCGAGCGGGGGGAAAGGGAACACACTCATTTAGCCGTCCCGCGCGAGGGCCCTCGCCGGGCGTCGAGGGCGAGTTCGCGAAGCGAACGGGGAGACATGTCGCCCTCGACGGCGCCGGCGGCGCTCGTCGGGACAACACACCATTAGTACGGCGTCTGGAATAGCACCGGAGGCGCGCGAGACGACGACGCGCGCGTGACGTATTATCATCGTAGAGCTCTTCACATCGAGACGAGTCCCTCGCGGGGGGGAGAGTCCCCCCTCACATCGCTTCTCACCCTCCTCTCTCGGACGCCGCGTGCCCCCCGCCCCGTACCTGCCGCGTGCCCGCGTCGTGTGTGCCTCTGCCGCTCACGTCGGCGGGGGCGTGTACGAGCCTCCCGGGTTTTGCTGCTGGGCGTCGGGCGCCCCCGCGGGGGGGACGACGAAGGTGCCTCCTCCCGAGTAGGGCCCCGCGGCGCCGCCGCCGACGGGGACGGGCGCGGGGGACGACGGGATGTCATCGACGACACCGCCGCCGCCGTGGCCGCCGCCGCCGCCGCCGCCGTACATGTTCGCGTACGGGCCGGGCATGTCCCCGCCGGCTTCGCCGCCGAAGTCGAGGTCCCAGAGCTTCGCCCACGCGAGGATGGCGAAGGGGCGGAGGATGAAGACGAGGCACTGGCACGCGAGGAGGAAACGCGAGACGGTGGCGTACTTCTCCTTCGAGCTCGTGCCCACGTCCTCGTAGTTGGAGTGGAAGACGGTGTCCTGCGGCGAGGGGGAGTGGGGGAGTGAGCGCGTCGGCGGAGGGACGGAGAGGGGCGGGGGAAGGGGGGACGCGGAGGGCGCGTCGGGGAATGGAGTCGTTCGCGAGGCGCGTCGAGCGAGCTGGACGAGCTAGGGATCTTTCTCGTCGGTCGTCCACGACCCGGCGCACCTCGCCGGCGTCGATGCGGTGCGCCCACAGCGCGAGCCAGATGATGTCCATCAGGAGGAGCACGACCTGGCTCAGGGCGAACGTCTTGAGCAGCTTCGCGCTGCCGACCTCGAACCCGACGAGGGCGAGGAGGGCGAACCCGAAGGAGACGTGCGCGAGGCCCGCGAACGCCCACGACAAGGACGCGCCGAGCGCGCAGAGGACCACCTGGACGTGCAACAGGTTCATGGCGTACTCCTTCGCCGTGGCGTAGTCGTACAGCGGCACGACCGCGCTGATTTGCGCCACCACGGCGCGCACGGCGCTCATCGCGAGCGAACGGGGGCGGCGGGGAGGTCGCGCGCGGGGCCGCGCGAATGTGCTTTGGCGCAACGAACGCCTCCGGTTCTCGTTCCCGCGCACGGCGAACCCCGAGGCGTGAATTATCGTCCGGTCGAAATTCCGTGGAGAGTGTGAATCAGGTCCTTTTAAAGGGACTCTAGTGCAAGGGTCGTCGAAGGAAATACTTTCGAAAGTAGACTAAAAAATATCTTCGAGAACTCGCTCGAGCTCGTTTGACCGTCGGACTCGATCGAGCCTCCGATTCTATCCGAACGCTCGGGGCGGGGAGCGCGGTTCGGATGCCTCCGATCAAAGCGCCCCGATGAGCGAAACGCGACCGTCCGTGGTCGAGTTTTTTTTTTGCTTGCCGGCATTTCGAATTTCGCAAATTCGAGACTGCCGTGCCAGGTGTCACTCGCGAAATGACGTTTCGGACACACGTTCCGACCGCGATTCGTCCGAAGTCGGTCACTTGGTCTCTTGGCAATCGCCCCCAAAGCTCCCTCGCTCGTGTCGATCGCGCCCGCCCCACCGCGTCTCCACTCTCCCCCGCCTCCGCGCCGTCCGCCCGCGTCTTCACCGCACGCGCGCGACGAACCCTCGGCGTCTCACGGTCGAGCCCGCGCGGAGTCTCGCGCCCCCGAGCCGGTCTCATCGACTCGAGCGCGACCACCGCCGGCCCGGAGAGGAAACGCCTCACGCTCCTTTTGACACGGTCCCGGGCACACGATGCCCGGCGTCCACGCGATCGCGCGCGTGGCCTCGATCGCGCCGCGTCGCGCGCGTCTCCCGATGCGCGCGGCGCCCGCGCCCGCGCCCGCGCCCGTCGCGGCGCTCGTGTTCCGCGGCCGCTCGGCGCTCGAGGTGCGCGACTGCCCGCTTTCCCTCCACACCCCACCTCCGCGTCGCGACGCCGTGGCGCCCCTGACGCGAAAAAACCGGCGTGTCGAACCGATCGCGATCGCGCTTTTCTCGAGACTGACGTCCGTCCGCCCCCCTCGCCGCGCAGCCCGTTCGCCTCGCGGCGCCTCCCGCTCGCCGCCGCGTGCGCGTGACGCCGCGCGCGGTCATTTCGAGCCCCTCCGGCGCGAAGACCCCCGCCAAGCTCGCGACGTCCGGGAAGGGCGCGGCGGTCCCCCCGCCCCCGCCCCTGTGGGGAGGCGGCCCGGGCGACGACTCCGAGCCCGAGCTTCCCGACCTCACCGGCGCGATCAAAGTCCTCTCCCTGCTCGCGTCCGCCCTGGTCGCGGACCTCGCGTTCACTGCCCTCGGCGCGCACACCGCGTGCGTCTCCACCGCGACGGCCGCGGGCGCCGCGGGTGTCCTCGCCTCCGCCGCGTCGGCGTACGCCGTGTCGCTGTGGGAGCGCTTCAGAGACGACGCGGAGTCGCGCGCGGGCGACGTCGCCGCCGCGCTCGTCTCCGCCGCGGGGTCCATCCTCGCCCTCCTCGTGGTGACCGCGATGCGCACGTCCAAGGCGGCGACGGCGGCGGTCCTCGCGGGCGCCACGATGGTCTGGCTTGGGGTGTACTTCGCGCGTGAGCTCGATAACGGCCTCGTCATCACCCTCTCGCGCGAGGGCGAAGAGGACGAAGGCGGCGCCGCGAAGCCCGCGCTCGTCGGGGGCCCCTCCGATAAGGCGCTCACGCGCCTGGAGCACATCCGCGAGATTCTGCTGAAGGAGTTCATGGAGGAGGAGGAGCGCCTGAACGGGATCGAGAGCGACAAGAAGGCGGAGGTGGCGCGCCTGGAGGAGATTTACGAGACGCGCATCCGCGCGCTCGGGCGCGAAATCGCCGTGCTCAAGAAGAAGAACGAGCAGCTCTCCGTCTTCGCCGGGAAGGCGGCGTCGTACGACGCGCTCAAGCTCCGCGCCGAGCGCGAGATCGCGGAGCTGAAGCGGACGTACGACAAGGACATCACCGCGCTGAGGCTCCAGGTCCTCGGCCTGGAGCGCGCGATCGCGGACGTCGAGGCTCGCATGGCGAGCGAGCGCGAGGCGATGCGCGAGAAGCTCGCCGCGGCGCGGGGCGAGTACGCGTCCATGAAGACGCTCTTCGATTCGGAGATGCGCAAGTACCGCGCCGCGCTGAACGTGTCCACGCAGCACCAGGAGTGGTGGCGCGCGGAGGCGAAGCGCGTGGAGGAGGAGGCTCTCCAGAAGCGCGAGGCGCTCGAGCAGTGGCACGCGAAGCAGATGACGTCCTCGCTCGAGTCGCAGCGCGTGCGGAGCGGCGCGGCGCTCGAGAAGGCCCTCTCGTACCAGCGCGCCGCCTCCGACGCGGCGATGGAGGCGGCCACCGCGCAGGCCCTCGGCGAGCGCAACGCGCTCCAGGCGCTCATGGAGGAACGCCTCGAGGAGGCGGAGAACAAGCGCGAGGCGGAGGTGAAGGCGAGCGTCCGCGCCGCCGTCGCCGAGGCGGAGACGCGCGTCGCCGGCGAGTGGCGCGCGGCGGTGGATAAGGCGGAGGCGCGCAACGCCAACGTCGCGAAACTGCTCACGCAGGAACACGAGCGGCGCCTCGAGGAGGCGAAGAACGCGAGCGAGGCGGAGCTCGAGGCGCTCAAGTCCGCGAGCGCGGCCGAGCTCGAGGCCCTCGAGAAGGCGCGCGCCGAATCGCTGGAGGCGGCGAAGGAGGAGGCTCGCGTCGCGCTCGCCGCCGCGAAGCGCGAGGCGCTCGGTAAGCTCGAGTCTCAGGCGAAGCATAACCAGGAGGAACTCAGCCGCGCGATGGCGGCGATCGAGCTCGAGTCGCAGCGAACCAAGGAGGCGCTCGAGCGCGAGCGCGACGACGCCGTCGCGGAAGCCCGGGAGGCGCTTCGCGCGTCGCGGCACGAGCGCGCCGCGCTCTTTTCGCATTTCACGAGCGAGGCGGCCAAGGCGGAGCGCGTGGTGCGCGCGAGGCTGGCGGGTGAACTCGCCGAGGCGGAGAAGCGCGCGGAGGCGTTTTGGACGGAAAAGAGCGACGCGTTACGAGCGGAACACGAGGCGACGCTCATGAAACTCGCCGATGACCGGGAGAGCGCGGTGGAGGCGATGGTGAGCGCGGAAAAGCTCGCGCTCAAATCCGAGTTTGCCGGGGAGAAGCGCGCGCTTCGCGCGTTGATGTCTTCCGAGGCGTCCAAGTCGGCGAAGATTCGCGCCGCCGCCGCCGAGGCGTACGGCGCGAAGCTCGACGAGCAGAGCCGCGCGTTCGCGGGGGAGAAGAAGGCTCTGGAGGCGCTCTTCAAGTCCGAGGCGAACAAGTCCAAGATCCGGCTCGCGTTCGCGGTCGAGGAGGAGGTCAAGGCGGGCGCGGCGCGACTGGCGGCGGCGGAGGCGCAGAGTTCGGCGGAGAAGGACGCGCTCAAAGCCGGGTTCGAGGCGCGGATGGCGGAGGCGAAGGTGACCTTCGACGAGACCCTCGAGCGGACGCTCGCGGAGCGCGCCGAGGCCGTGGAGACGCTCTGGAAGGAGACGCTGAGCCTCGCGGAGGAGAAGCACGCCGAGACCTTGGCGCGGATGAAGGCGGAGGCGAGCGAGGCGGTGAAGGCGCTGGAGGAGGCGCTCGAGGAGGCGAAGCGCTCGGGCGCGGAGGCGCTCGCCGACGCCGAGGCGCGCGCGGCGGAGGCGTTCGAGCAGGCGGAGCGCGTCGCGGCGGAGAAGATGTCGGCGCTCATCGACGCGCACGCGAAGGAGAGCGCGGAGAAGGACGCCAAGTTCGCCTCCGCGCTCAAGGCGGCGCGGGCGGCGGCGCTGGACGAGCTCAAGAAGGCGAACGCGCGGTGCGCGGAGATGGAGGGGAAGCTCAACGCCGCGGGCGCCGAGTACCAGACGAGCTACGACGCGATGGTGGCGCGGATGGAGGAGGAGAAGGCGCGGAGCGAGGCGGAGTTCGCGGAGGCGCGCGCCGCGGCGGAGGCGGCGCTGAAGAAGCTGGCGGAGGAGAAGGACGGCGCGCTTGCCGCCGCCGTCGCGAGCGCCGCGCGCGACGCGGCGAAGGAGACGGAGGCGCTCGCGGCGGAGCTCGCGACGGTTCGCGACGCGCACGCCAAGGAGATGAACGCGCTCCGCGAGGCGCACGAGACGGAGCTCGCGCAGAGGCTCAGGGCCGCGGCGGACGAGATGCAGGCGGCCACCGCGCTCGTGGCCGAGATCGAGGCGCGCGGGACGCGCGAGATGCTCGCGGCGGAGGAGAAGTTCGCCACGCGCGTCGCGGAGCTGCGCGACGAAATCGCCGCCGCGCGCGCCGAGGCGGAGGCCACCGCCGCCGCCGCCGAGCGCGCCAAGGACGCCGCCGTCGCCGAGAACATCGCCGCCTGGCAGAAGAAGTTCAAGGCGACGGAGAAGGAACTCACCGACCGGCTCGACGCCCTCGCCGACGCGCACGCGAAGGAGATGGCGGAGAAGGAGAAGAGCACCGCGGAGGCGCTGGAGGCGGCCGAGAAGCGATCCGCGGAGGAGGTGCGGCGCATGAACGTCGCCGCGGACGAGCTCGAGAAGCAGTTTGAGCAATCGACGAAAGCCGCCGAGGCGGCGCACGCCGAGCGCGTGAAGCTCCTGGAGCAAAAAGTCACCGAGGCGGAGAAGGCGGCGGAGGAACTCGTGGAGCGCGTCCGGGCCGAGCACGCGGCGACGCTGAAGGAGGCGCGCGAGAGCGCCGCGAAGGAGCTCAGCGCGCGCGAAGCGGACTACCTCGAGCGGTTCCGCGCGCTCAAAGCCGAGGCGGCGGAGGAGGCGAAGCGGAGCGCGCGCGAGCGCGAAGACGCCGTCAAAGCCGCCGAGGCGGCGGCGAAAGAGGAACTCGACGCCGCCGTCGCGACCGCGCTCGAGAGCGGCGCCGAGGGCCAGAAGGACGCGAAGGCGCTCGACGAGCTGCGCGCCGCGTACGCCGAGCTCGAGAAGGCGCGCGACGAGGAGAAGCGCGCCGCGGACGAACGCCTCGAGGAGGGACGGAAGGCGAACGAGGCGGCGCTCGAGCGCGCGAAGCTCGACGCGAAGGCGAAGCTGGACGAGGCGGAGGCGACGATTCGGAAGGCGCTCGACGAGAAGACGGCGTCGCTCGAGGCGGAGACCGCGAGGGTCGAGCGCGACGCGGAGGAGCGGCTGAAGGCGAAGGAGAAGGAGGCCCAAACGCGCGTCGAGGAGGCTCGCGCCGAGGCGGCGAAGGCGCTCGACGCGACGGTGACGGCGGCGGAGACGGAGAAGGCGATTCTCCAGAAGCGTTTCGAGGAGGAGCGTAAAGATTCCGAGGCGAAGTTCGAGGCGTCCGTGAAGGCGTACGACCAGAAGCTCCTCGACGCGGTGCGCGAGAAGGCGGAGGCGCACGACGCCGAGATGAAGACGTTACTCGCGAAGCACGCGGAGGAGATCAAGGCCGCCGCGCGGAATGCCGGGGAGAAAGCCGCGGGCGACGCCGACGCGAAGCGGGAGAAGGAACTCCAGGCGCTGATGAAAAAACACGCCGACGCGCTCGACGCCGCCGCGAAGGACGCGAAGGGGGCGCTGCAGCAGGCGGAGCGCGCCGCCGCGAAGGCGGCGACCGAGGAGGCGAAGAAAACCGCGGAGGCGGAGCGCGCCGAGCTCGCGGCGAAGCTCGAGAAGCAGCTCGACGCGACGCGCGCGGAGAAGGCGGATCTGGACGCGAGGCTGGAAGGGTTTTTGAAGCTCGGCCGGCGCGAAAAGGCGGTGGCGGAGGAGGTGAAGAAGATCTCCGCCGCGTACGAAAAGGCGCTGACGTTCGAGATCGATAAGCTCGACCCGGAGGACGCGAAGCAGCGCGAGGCGCTCGCCAAGGTCGGCGAGGAGGTGGCCAAGGCGAACAAGAACGCCAAAATTCCGACGTGGGCCTACTACGCCCTGGGCGTGTCCACCGTCGTCCTGCCGCGACTCTTCGTCGGGGCGCTGTGAGGCGCGCGTCCAAAAGAAGGCGAGACGCGAGACGGACGCTCGGCGGCCGAAGAGGCCGCGGATCGTACCGCGCGCGAACGGACGGACGGGCGAGAGGCGTCCGCCGATGCGCGCGTCGTCGGTGACTCGAGCGCGTTGTTATGTATGATGACCACAAACCTCACAAGACTCGTGCTCGTACTCGTCATCGCAGCGCGGCTTTCGCCTGCGCCGACTTGGTCATCCCCGAGTCGGCGTCCGTCCCCTCCACGACGAGCGTCCCGTCCTTCTCCACCGTGACGGTGATCTTAATCTGCGCCCTCCCCGGCGGCCCGGGCCTGATGCCGTCCATCTCGAAGACGCCGAGTAACGCGCACTGGCTCGCTCGCCGCGACCACCCCTGGACGAAACGCACGGCGACGGCGGTCTGGTCGCGGCTCGTCGTGCTGAACATGCGCGAGCATCGCGCCGGGAGCTCCGCGCCCGAGTGCAGTAAAATCTCCACCCTGTCGTTCTCCACCCACAGCCCGATCGGGGGCATCTTCGCCGGCGGCTCGTGCGCCGGGTACGTCTCCTTGTTCGTCGTCGCCGAGCTGAACTTCGCCGGGGACGGCTGGTACTGCTTCACGGGGAGCGGCCCCGGGGACGTCGGCTGGTGCGCCGGGAAGTGTTCCTTCGTCGTCGTGCGATC
>MDSW01013174.1_pt1 | contig 11303 bp, 8 predicted proteins | sample 811171 | NCBI WGS metagenome assembly MDSW01 (sample SAMN05326641, study PRJNA326480) | marine metagenome | isolation source: seawater | place: Atlantic Ocean: North West | collected 2012
CCGGCCTTTGATATAGCGAAGTCAGGAACCAGAAAAGAAGAACTATTATTAGATAAAGATGAGCTTGGAAAAATATTCATTTTAAGAAAAATACTTGCGCCAATGGGCACCACAGAAGCAATGGAATTTTTATTAGATAAAATGAAGGAAACTAAAACTAATAACGAATTTTTTCAAAGCATGGGCACAAAAACCAGCTAAGCAAATATTTTTAATTACAACAAAATAATTACCTGATTTTATAGACTTAGTTGGATAATGGGTTTATTGGCCCAATAATGTCTAAATATAACGATACAATTTATGCATTATCTACACCAACAGGTAAATCAGCTATTGCTCTAATAAGACTCTCTGGAAAAAACAGCTTAAATATTTTAAAAAAAATATCTTCCATAAAAAAAATCATACCAAAAAAAACACAACTTACATTTTTAAAATTTGATAAAAAAATAATAGACGAGGTAATAGTGACATATTTTAAAAAACCAAAGTCTTTCACAGGAGAAGAAATGATTGAAATTAACTGCCATGGAAGTCCAGCAATAATTTCAAAAATTTATAAAACCCTTGATCTGTTAGGTGCTAGAATGGCTGAACCAGGTGAGTTTACAAAAAGATCTTTAATGAACAACAAGATAGACTTAATAAAAACTGAAGGGCTGTCAGATTTAATAAATGCAGAAACTGAAAAACAAAGAAGCCTGGCGATATCAGGCTTAACAGGTCAGCTAAACTCTTTTATAAAAAAAATTAATAAAGAAATAAGTTTCTCTTTAGCAAACATAGAGGCAATAATTGATTTTTCAGACGAAGATTTGCCAAAAAATATATTAAACAAAATATTAGAACAAAACAAGAACACAATTAAAAAGATTGAAAATGAAATACACAACTCTGAAGTATATAAACCAATAAGAGAGGGTTTTGTTGTTTCAATAATTGGTAAACCAAACACAGGAAAGTCTTCTTTTATTAATTTTATTTCAAAAAAAGAAGTTTCTATAGTTACCAATCTTCCGGGTACGACCACAGACACAGTAAAATCTGTTATAGATATTGATGGTTATAAGTTTACATTTATTGACACTGCCGGATTAAGAAAACACAAAAGCAGTATTGAAGAAATTGGCATAAAAAGGACAAAAGAAGCAATTTCAAATTCTAACCTAAGTCTTGTTTTTCTAGAAAACAGTGAACAAAAGAAATACAAAAGCATAAAAAATAAAATATTTATAAGGTCAAAACTTGACAAAAGAAGAAAAAAGAAAAAGGAGAAAAAGTTAATCAACATATCATCTTTTACAGGAGAGGGGGTCGGCCCACTTCTTAAAAAAATAAAAAAAGCACTTATTAAATCTAACAAAAATGAACCAATCTTTTCACGTGAAAGACACATAAATATCATGAAAAAAGTTTTAATAGAGTTAAAATCTATAAACACAAAAGAAAGCCTTGATATTCAAGCATTCAAATTTAGAGAGGCCCTAAGGCTTTCTATGGAAATTAATGAAAAAATTGATATTGAGAATATTTTAGATATAATATTTAATGATTTTTGTATAGGAAAGTAATTTCACGTGAAAGCTTATAAAAAATACTCTGTAATTGTAATAGGTGGTGGCCACGCTGGTGTTGAGGCGGCTTGTGCAGCTGCAAGAATGGATGTAGGAGTTGCTCTTGTAACTCATAAAATTGATAAAATTGGAGAAATGTCATGTAATCCAGCCATTGGCGGGCTTGGAAAGGGGCACCTTGTTCGTGAAATAGATGCTTTAGACGGTGTTATGGGAAGGGCGATAGACCAGGCTGGTATTCAGTTTAGAATGCTCAATGAAAGTCGAGGAGCTGCTGTTAGGGGTCCAAGGGCTCAAGCAGACAGAGATCTCTATAAAAAAGCAATTTATGAAACAGTAAAAAATCAAAAAAACCTTGATTTAATTGAAGGTTCAGTTGAAGACATTGGTATAAAAGACAATAAAATATCCTATATTGAGCTTAGTGGAGGAGTAAGGATAAAATGTTCAACAATAGTTTTAACGACAGGAACATTTCTTAGGGGGCTAATAAGGCTTGGCGATAAATCATCACCTGCTGGTCGAGTTGGTGATAAACCATCAATTGCTCTTGCTAAAAAAATTGAAAAACTAAAGTTTTCAATAGGTAGGCTTAAAACTGGAACACCGCCTAGAATACTTAAAAAATCAATAAATTTCAATAACTTAGAAGAACAATTACCTGATCCTAAACCTGTTCCATTCTCTTTTATTAACAGAGATATCCACACCCCGCAAATTTCATGTTTTATTACTCACACAAATAAAAAAACACACGAAATAATATCAAAAAATATTAGTCTTTCACCAATGTACTCAGGCGCAATTAAATCAATGGGCGCTAGGTACTGTCCTTCAATAGAAGATAAAATTACTAAGTTCCCAAAGAAAAACAGCCATCAAATATTTTTAGAGCCAGAAGGTTTAAAAAGTGACTTAATTTATCCAAATGGTATATCTTCCTCTTTGCCTGAAGACATACAAGAACAATTTGTAAGATCAATTAAGGGCTTAGAAAATGCTATTATAACGCAACCAGCTTATGCTATTGAGTATGACTATGTCGACCCAAGAGAGCTTACTCACACACTAGAAACCAAAAAGATACAAAACCTTTTCTTTGCTGGTCAAATAAATGGCACAACAGGTTATGAAGAGGCTGCAGCACAAGGTATTGTGTCTGGAATTAATGCTGCTCTTAAAACAACAAACAATAAAGAATTTATAATTGATAGATCCCAGGGCTATATCGGTGTTTTGGTTGATGATCTTGTTACAAAAGGAACAAAAGAACCTTATAGAATGTTTACCTCAAGATCAGAGTACAGACTTTTGTTAAGGTCGGACAACGCAGACCAAAGACTAACACCTCTGGGGATTAATGTAGGCTGTGTTTCATTACATAGAAAAAAAGAGTTTAATAAAAAAATTCAAATGTTGGCTGAAGGCTTTAGTGTTGCAAAAAAACTTATTTTATCACCAAGCCAATTAAAAAAACAAAATATTAAAATTAAACTTGATGGAAAGAAAAGATCTGTAATAGACCTTCTTTCATATAAAAATATTACTTTTAAAAAACTAGAAAAAATATGGCCTGAACTATCTTTTTTAAATCAAGAGACAAAAGAACAAATTCAAATTGAATCAACTTATTCAAGCTATTTAGCTAGACAAAGAGCTGATATTGAGGATTTTAAAAGAGAAGAGGGACTGGTTATACCTAAAAAAACCAACTTTAAAGATGTTGGAAGTTTATCAAATGAAATTGTTGAAAAACTAACAAAAACCAGACCACCAACTCTAGGTGCGGCCTCTAGAATCTCAGGCGTAACCCCTGCTGCAATAATTGCTATAATGAGATTTTTAAAAAAACAAAAAAACAACAAGGCTGCCTAACTTGAACAAATCTAACATAGTATCTCAGCTCAATTTAAACAAACTTCAAGTTGAAAAAATTGACTTCTTTATAAATTCTATAACTAGCTACAATAAACACACAAACCTTATAGGTAAATCAACAATTGAAAACTTTTGGGACAGACATGTTTTAGATTGTTTGCAATTAACAAAATATATTAAAAATAAAAAATTAAGAATTCTTGATTTGGGGACTGGCGCAGGTTTGCCAGGCATTTTGTTGTCTATTGTTGGCTATCAAAAAATTCTAATGATAGATTCAGCGCGTAAAAAAACAGATTTCATAAAAAAAATAATTAAAGAACTTTCTTTATCAGCAAGAATACAAAACAAAAGAATAGAAAAACAGCCCACTTCCAAACATGATTTTATTGTATCAAGGGCATTAGCACCACTTAATAAACTTTTAACTTATGCACGAATGTACTCAAATAAAAATACAACCTCACTGTTTTTAAAAGGAAGAAGTGTTAATAGTGAAATTGATGCAGCTATGAATAAATTTTTTTTTGATTTTGAAAAAATTAAAAGCTCAAGCTCAAGCGAAGGTTGTATTCTTCAAATAAAAAATATTAAAGCCAAAAATGCCTAAAATAATTTCTGTTGCAAATCAAAAAGGAGGTGTTGGTAAAACCACCACATCCATTAACCTTGCAACCTCATTATCAACAATTAATAAAAAAATTTTGTTAGTTGACGCTGACCCACAAGGCAACGCTAGCACAGGTATGGGGATTTCTTATGACAATAGAAACCCAGGTCTATACGATCTTATTGTAAGAGAGGAATATAATGAAAACGCAATTAAAAAAACCATAGTTCCAGGACTAGATATTATTACGGCAAACACAAATCTAGCAGCATCAGAGGTTGAGTTAGTGGGTGTTGAAAATAGAGAGTTTGTTATCTCTAAAATTTTATCAGAAACAAAAGGCTATGATTACATTTTAATAGACTGTCCTCCAGCGCTTGGGCTTTTAACCATTAATTCATTAGTTGCTTCCCACTCAGTTATTGTTCCCCTTCAATCTGAGTTTTTTGCGCTAGAAGGAATTTCTTCGTTGGTTAGCTCAATTGAACTTATAAGAGAAAACTTTAATTCAAAACTCTTTATTGAGGGTATACTTTTAACAATGGTTGATAAAAGAAATTCTCTAAGCGCTCTTGTAGAAAAAGATGTAAGGGATCATTTTGGCGAAACGGTTTATAAGACAACCATTCCAAGGAATGTAAAGGTTTCTGAGGCCCCAAGTCATGGAAAGCCCGCTATATTATATGATGTTAATTCTTCAGGATCTATGGCATATATAGGGCTTGCTCGAGAGATAATAACCAAACAAGGTTTTGTAAATGAACAAAGATAACAAAAAATTAGGCATGGGTCTTGGCGCTCTGCTTAACAACAACAGTCAAAATAAAAATAAAATAAACAAAATTGATATAACAAACATTTATCCAAACAAAAAACAACCTCGAAAAAACTTTGAAGAAAAAGAAATAAAAGAACTATCTGATTCTATAAAGAGCCAGGGCTTGATACAACCCATTGTTGTTAGAGAAACCTCTAAAAACACCTATGAGATTATTGCTGGTGAAAGAAGGTGGAGAGCATGTCAAATGGCGGGCCTCCATTCTGTAAATTGTGTTATCATGAGCGTTGATGAAGAGAGCATCTATGAAATTGCTTTAATAGAAAATATACAAAGAGAAGACCTTAATATTATAGAGGAGGCAAAAGCATACAAAAACTTAATAAAATTAAACAGAATAAAAAATGAAGAGCTTTCTAAAAAAATAGGCAAAAGCTCAAGTCATATATCTAATCTTATAAGAATTCTAGAGCTTGATAGCGAGATTCAACAAATGATAATTGAGGGAAAAATAAACATGGGCCACGCCAGGGCATTGATAGGTGTTCCAAACGCGCTTGAAAAGGCTAAGGAAATATTTGAAAAAAAACTAAGCGTTAGAGAGGTAGAAAAATCAACCTCACAGCACAAACAAACTAGAAAAAAACAAAACGTAAAAGACCCTAATATTGCTGATTTAGAAAAAGAGCTTTCAGACAAAATTGGCCTTAGAACAGAAATTCAATTTAGTGAAAATGGATCAAGCGGATCTTTAAAACTTTTCTATTCAGACCTTAACCAGCTTGATGAAATAATGAAAAGACTTAAGAGATAATTATTTTTTTTATATTTAGAAAAAACCTTAATCCCAACACAGAGTACAAATTAGTGTTTTTTCTTACTAAATCTTCAACCTTTGACATATTATTATAAATTTTTAGCAATTTTTCATGGTTAAGTTTGTTATAAATTTTTAAAAAAACAATTTTTTCTGCAAACAAGTACTTTGGAAATTTTTCTATCACACTTCTTTCGTCTTCAGAAACACTTATAATATAGATATAAAACTTAATAGAGTTTAAAAAAATATTAAAATCTGAAACAGATGTAATGTTTTTGTTAAAATCATCTACTAAGAAATTATTGTTTTTAAATACACTAAAAAATACTTTACCTAACTCTGTTTTGTTTTCAGAAAATGTAATCTTTTCAGCGTCGGAGACTAGATCAATTTTTTTTTTAAAAAGACTAAGTGTGTCAAGTTGGTTGATAAAAATAACATAATTGCTATCAAATTTATCAACAACATACCAAAAAACATTGGTAGAAAGCTCAATTTGATTATTATCAATATAGTGTTTTAGCGTAACTTCTTTACTTTTTCTGTTAAGTTGATAACATTCCACAATTACAGCATCTGTCATTTTAGTGAAAATAGTCTTGATCGCATTAGATTTGTTTTTATTAGAACTAACAACCAAAACACAATGGTTTTCTGAAGTTTTTACATCATCAATTTTATTTTTTTTTGAATAATCGCTCAATAAAAATAAGGTTTTTTTGTCAGTAAAAAGATCACCAGATAACCCACTCTTATAATTTCCTGAAAGGTCAATAGAGTAGTTTTTGTTTTTAAAGTTATTTATGATATAGTTTTTTACGTACCCAATAAAAGATTCATCTAAGCCTGTTACTAAAATTTTATTAAATTGAATATCCTTCTTTGTGTTTAATAGTGTTTCAGCCTTAATTTTCACTGCGGACAGGTAGTTACTATATTTACTACCTCTAAAAATTTTTCAATATTTTGCCTAACAGTATTGTTATATAGTTTTTCAAAAGATCTGTCTGCGCCAAAATTATAACCAAAAGATTTGGGTGTAAAAGAAAATCTTGAAATGATTTTTTTATTAAAAATTTCACAATTTTTATTTTTATAAAAAAGTTCGTAATTTACTTCAAGAGTATAATCAACTTTTTCAGCAACTTGGTTTTTCTTTACAATTCTGTTCTCTTTTTGCTCAATAAATGTTGTTTTTAAAATATATTCATAATTTGTATTATTTCCAAAAAAAGAATACAAAGCCCTGTTGAACCTTTCATCACTGTTCTCAGAGGTTATGATGTTAACTTTGTTTTTAAGTTGATTGTTTTCTTTTACCACAAATTCAATCTGACTACATGAAAGTAGAAAAAAAAATAAAAATAAAGCAAAAGTCTTCTTAATCATTTTAAAACCAAATTAACAATTTTGTTCTTAACAAAAATTGTTTTTATAATTTCTTTATTTTTAGTATACTTTTTTATTTTAGGATCCTTCATAATTTTTATTACAACAGAGTCTTTTTCTTCATCGTTTACAACATCTACCAAAGACCTTGTTTTGCCATTTATTTGAACAGGCATTTTAATAAAGCCTTTATTATATATTTTTTTTGTTTCTGGCCAAATTGTTGAGGCACAAAGGCCTTTATTGCCTGTTTTATTCCACATTTCTTCACTTATATGGGGGATAAATGGGTTAATTATAATTATTAAATTATGAATAATTTTTGATAACTGTTTTTCTTCTATGCTTCTTTCAACCATAAGCGATGTCAAAAGATTTACATATTCATATATTTTTGCAACAGATTTATTAAAATGAAAGCTTTCTATGTTCTTAGAAACCTCATTAACAATCTTATCAAATTTTTCTTCTACCCCTTTTTCTATTTTGTTTAAATTTGGTTTGTATAATTTTGCACGTTCAACCAGGTCCCACAACTTATTAATAAACTTATAAGATGCAACAACACCCGTCTCTGTCCATTCCAGATCTCTGTCTGGAGGACTGTCAGACATCATAAACCACCTTGCTGTATCTGCACCGTAAAGCTCTATTATTTCACTTGGGTCAATAACGTTTTTTTTTGATTTGCTCATTTTTTCTATATTACCTGATGAAACTAATAAGTTATTTTTGTCAAAAATCTGATTGCCCTTTTTAATAATTTCGCTAGGTTCAACCCAATCGTTGTTTATGTTTTTAAAAGTTTTGTGTGTTACCATTCCTTGGGTGAATAGCCCTTTAAAAGGTTCGCTTAATTCAATATAATTTAAATCTCTTAAAACTTTTGTGAAAAAACGAGAATAAAGCAAATGCAAAATGGCATGTTCTATTCCACCAATATATTGATCAACAGGAAGCCAATATTTTATCTCTTCAATATCAAGAGCCTTGTTAATTTGTGGATTGCAAAATCTTAAAAAATACCAAGAAGACTCAAAAAAAGTATCAAAAGTATCAGTTTCTCTTACTGCTTTCAAACCTGTTTTTGGGCATCTTGTTTCTTTCCATTCTTCTGCGTCTATCAGTGATGTTAAAATACCATTTGATGAATTGTTTTTGGGAAGCATTATCGGAAGACTTTCTTTTTCAACAGGAATAACCTCCCCATCTTCTCTGTACAAAATTGGTATAGGACAACCCCAATATCTTTGTCTTGAAACCCCCCAATCTCTAAGTTTATAATTTGTTTTTTTAGAGCCAAGTGCATTAATCTTAAGGTAGTCAATAATTTTTGCTTTAGCATTTTCAACAGTTAAACCATTCAAGAAGTCAGAGTTAACCATAGTGCCATCACCGGTTATAGCTTCATTTGTAATTTTTTTGTTACTGTTTTTGGGTTGCACAACCATTATAACATCTAAGTTATACTTTTTAGCAAAATCTAAATCTCTCTGGTCGTGTGCAGGACAACCAAAGATTGCACCAAGACCATAATCCATTAAAACAAAATTAGCTATGTAAATAGGCAATAGTTTTTTATTAATTGGGTGCTCAACACTTACCCCAGTATTATACCCTAATTTTTCATTGTCTGGGTTTAGGCTCTCACACTCTTTTATAAAATTTTTTATTAAGTTATTTTTTTTTGAAAGATTTTGTGCAAGAGGGTGTTGGCAAGAAATTGCAATAAACGTAGCGCCAAATATAGTGTCTGGACGTGTTGTATAAACCTTAATTTTATATTCTCTAAACTCTTCATTTATTATTTTAAAATCTATTTCCGCTCCCACAGACTTACCAATCCAATTTCTCTGCATGATTTTAACCTTGTCTGGCCATTCACTAAGCTCATCCAAATCTTTAAGAAGCTCCTCAGAATAGTTGCTTGTTTTTAGAAACCACTGAGACAAGTATTTTTTTTCAACCTCAGCTCCAGATCTCCAACCTCGTCCATCTATAACCTGCTCATTGGCTAGTACAGTTTTATCAACTGGATCCCAGTTTACCTCAGATTCTTTTTTGTATGCTAATCCATTTTTATACATTTGAACAAAAAACTCTTGTTCATGTTTATAGTATTCAGGATGACAAGTAGCCAATTCCTTGTTCCAATCAAATGAGAAGCCCATACTCTTAAGCTGAGTTTTCATTGTTTTAATGTTATTGTAGGTCCACTCATCCGGGCTCTTTTTTTCAACTATAGCTGCGTTTTCAGCCGGTAATCCAAATGCATCCCAACCCATTGGATGCATTACATTGAAGCCTTTCAACTTCTTATATCTAGCAACAACATCTCCAAGAGTATAATTTCTAACATGCCCCATGTGAATTTTTCCAGAAGGGTAAGGAAACATTTCTAAAACATAGTATTTTTTTTTATTTTTATTTACCTTTGTTTCAAAAATATTTTTATCTATCCATTCGTTTTGCCATTTTTTCTCGGCGGTTTTATGATTGTATCTGGAAGACAATGATTTTTAACCAGAGCTTAGTTTAAGCTTCTTTGCATTATTTAGAATACTATTTTCTAGTTTAATGTTGTCGTTAATGTCGGTTTTTTTATTTACCCATTGATTGTTTTTAAGCACTTGACAAAAAGATGAAACCTTTAAGTTATCTGTTTTAAGCTCTAGTCCATTAATAAAAATATTTAATTTACATCTTTCATTTGTGTTATTTTCAGAGGTGTACCAGTCAGTTATGATTGTTCCCGCAAAAGGATCTGTGGACGAGAGCGGCATAAAATTAATAGTTTCTATTGAGGCTCTCCACAAATATGGATTAATTGGCATACCAACACCCGATAAGCTTTGGTTGTTGTTTTCGTTCCCATTATCACCACCCCAGGAGAGGGATGCTTTTTTTCCAAATAAACCACCACCTGTCCTTAATCTATTTTCTGCATCGGAAAGAGCTAATTCTCGGTCTGTAGCTAAGTTGAAGGGCGTTCCTGAGCGCCTAACAATTTCCCCCTCTGTTTGTGCGTTATCCCAAAGCCTCTTTTTTTCTTCTTCAGTTAGATTTTTATTACAACCTGATAACACAAAAAAAACAACTAACAGAACAGAGTAAAATCTTATCATTTTAAGCTAAATATTGCATTGAGGATAAAAAGTAAAACATAAAAAAACGGCACTTTAAAAAAGTGCCGTTTGTATAAGATTTATAAAATCTTAAATTAGAATGACATGCTAGCACCAACGTACCAAGCAGATCCACCGTCAGTAGTTGAAGCGCCTTCGTTGTTTTGGTCAACAGTAGTGTAACCAACAACAGCTGATACACCTGAAGCAACAGAGTAAGTCACACTTGCGCTAGTAGCGTCGTGAGAGTCATCAGTTGTTCCTGCAGTACCAAGAGTAGTACTATCTTTTGCTTCACCAGCAACAGTATTAACAGCTAAAGTGATGTCTCCAGTTACATATTTGATACCAGCAGTAAATACACTACCGTCAATTTGTACAGGAGTGTTAGTTGAACCTGCACCATCATCATCAAAACTATCACCATCACCGTAACCTACACCAATTGTTAGGTCACCAGTTACAGCAGTTAAACCAACGTGCATACCACCTTTATCAGCAGTTAGCTGAGTACCAGTTTTCTTAACTTCAGAGTCAGCAATACCACCACCAATTGTGATAGTTGAATCACCAGCTGTAGTTACATATGTAGCACCAATACCCCAAGAGCTGCTTAATTTAGCAGTTGCAGTTTTAGCCGCTTCGTTGTCAGTACTGTAAGACGCAGATACTTTAAGACCATCAGCTAGGAAGTCAGAAGCAGAATGCCACTCTACACCCAAAGGTGTTGAACCAGCAGAAAAGCTAATACCTGTTGGAGCGTTGTTAGTAGTAGTTCCACCAACACCTTGCTCACCACTTGCACCAGGAACACCAATAGCGTGAGTTCCAGAAGCGTTACCAGCGTTTAATAGTTCAAGAGCTGAACCATCTGAGAAAGTAAGCTTAAGTGCGTTATCATCGTCAGCAGCTACTGTACCTTCGTCAACGATCTCAAAACTAGAAGAGATAGTAGTTCCGCCATCAGTAGTTTCAGTTAGTGAGATATTGAAGTTAGATAAATCAACTACTGAATTAGAATCAACTGTTGAATCATCAGCACTTTCAAACTCAGCACCAATTTTCATGCTTCCAGCCATAGTAGCTGTAACTGCTTGAGCAACAGAAGCTGCACCAAGAGTTGAAA
>MDSW01146893.1_pt1 | contig 11303 bp, 10 predicted proteins | sample 811171 | NCBI WGS metagenome assembly MDSW01 (sample SAMN05326641, study PRJNA326480) | marine metagenome | isolation source: seawater | place: Atlantic Ocean: North West | collected 2012
ATTGGAATGAAAAATTCAAATTTTCTAAATGCTTCTGGTTGGCCAGATGATAATCATTATTCCACAGTTAGGGATATTGCTATTTTATCAAATAAATTGATTAAGGATTTTCCTGATCTTTATTCTTATTTTAATGAAAAATCATTTACTTATAATAACATTAGGCAACCAAACAGAAATCAATTATTAACCAATCTAGATGGTGCTGATGGATTAAAAACTGGATATACAAAAAAAAGTGGTTGGGCATTAGCGGCATCAGCAATCAAGAAAAATAGACGTATAACAGTTGTAGTAAGTGGAGCTAATAGTTCAAGATCTAGATTAAACGAATCTATTAATTTAATTAATTGGGCTTTTAGAGAAACAGAAATTAAAAAAATACTTACAAAAGATCAAATTATTAAAGATGTTGATGTTTGGTTAGGGAATAATCCAAAAGTTAAAATGATAGTTAGTAAAGATGTATCAACTATATTATCATATGATCAAATAAAATTAATGAATACATCTATAGAATATGAAAAACCTATTAAAGCTCCAATTAATAAAAATGATAAAATTGGTCAAATGACTATTAAGTTTCCAGGTAAAAAAAGTTTAATTATTGATCTAGTTGCTAAAAATGAAGTAAAAAAAGTTAATCCATTGTTTAAATTTTTTATAGCAATCAGGTATTTAATATTTGGCACTGCATTAGATGAATAAAAAAGGTTTGTTTATATCTTTTGAAGGTCCTGAAGCTGTAGGAAAATCTTCACAAATTAGATCTTTAAAATTTTATTTAAAAAAGAAAAGAATTCCTCATTTAATTACTAGAGAACCTGGGGGTTCAAGAATTTCAGAAAAAATTAGAAATTTAATATTGGAAAAAAAATTTAATATTACTGCAAATGAAGAAATTTTACTACTAATGGCCGGAAGAATTGACCATATTAATAATATAATAAAACCTGCTTTAAAAAAAGGTAAGTTGGTTATTACTGATAGATTTGCTGATAGTACATTTGTATACCAGGGTTATGTCAATAATTTTGGATTACAAAACAGCATTAAGTTGCATAGGTTATTATTAAATAATTTTCTTCCTTCTAAAACATTTTTATTTTTTATAAAACCAGAAGAAATCATAAAAAGATTAAAAAAAAGAAATAAATTAAATAAATTTGATAAATCTGACATAAGTTTTCATAAAAAGGTAATAACTGGATATAAAAAGATATCAAAAAACAAAAAAAGATTTATTCTAATAGATGCAAATAAAGAATTTAAACAAATTCAAGAATTTTTACAATTAGAAATAAATAAACTTTTGAGTAAAAATGGATAATTATAATAAATTTTTTTTAGGAGATTTAAATATATATGAGATATTAAAGAATAGTATATTAGAAAAATCACTATCTCATTCTGTTATTTTATATGGTGATAAAGGAATAGGTAAATCAACTTTTTCTTATTATTTTATCAATCATTTATTTAATAATTTTAATTTGAATAATATTCAAAAAAATAACAAACATTCTAATTTAATATATTCAAATTCACATCCTAATTTAAAAATCATAAATATTGAAGTTGATATTAAAACTAAAAAATATAAAAAAGAAATATCAGTAGATCAGATTAGAAAGATTGACTCGTTTATTTATCAATCTAGTATAAATCACTTACCAAAAATAATTTTAATTGAAAATGCTGATAAGTTAAATCGTAATTCTTCAAATGCATTATTAAAAATTTTAGAAGAACCTAGAAAAAATACATTTATAATATTGATTTCTCACCAAATTTCAAATTTACTACCAACGATCCGTTCTAGATGTATAAAATTTAAAATAAACAAGCCAAATTATGATGATTTTGTCAAAATAATTAAAACTATTGATAAAGATATTTCAAATGAAAATTTATTGTTTATGTTTGATATATCTAAAGGTTCACCTGGTTTAGCTGCAAATCTATATAATAAAGAAATTACTTATTTTTTCCAAAATTTAAAGAATATATTATTAAAAAAGTATACTCTTAATAAAGATATAATTGAATTTGCATCTTTTATTGGAAAAAATGATGATATTTATTTTGAAAATTTTTTGTATTTATTAGAATTTATTTTTTTAAATGTAATAAAAATAAATTTTGGTTTAAGTATAAATAAAAATTTTAAATCAGACATATCTAATATTTTTTATGATATTTCAAAAAATTTTAATATAAAAAAATGTATAGAAATTAATAATTATATACTTAAACATAAAAATGATATTTATACATTTAATATTGATAAAAAAATATTCTCACTTAATCTTTTTTCAGAACTTTCATCATAAATATGAAAACCTTTTATATAACAACTCCTATATACTACGTTAATGATAAACCTCATATTGGCCATGCATATACAACAATTGCATGCGATATAATAAATAGATTTCATAAACTTAAAGGTGAAGATGTTTACTTTTTAACTGGCACAGATGAGCACGGACAAAAATGTGAAAAAGCTTCTATAAAAGCTTCAATTGAAACAAAAAAATTTGTTACTGATATGTCTAAAAATTTTAGTGATTTAGTTACTTTTCTTAACTGTGAGATTAATGATTTCATAAGAACAACGGAAAAAAGACATATTAAAGCTGCACAATCTCTTTGGAATAAATTGTTATCTAATGATCAAATTTATTTAGATAATTATGAAGGTTGGTATTCTGTTAGGGATGAAGCATTTTACAGTAAAGATGATTTGATAGAAAAAAATAATAAATTTTTTACAGAATCTGGAGAGGAAGTTGAATGGGTGAAGGAAGAAAGTTATTTTTTCAAACTGTCGAAATGGGAAAATAAATTATTAGATTATTATTCTATAAATAAAGATGCGATAGCACCAAAAACAAGATACAACGAGGTGATTAGTTTTATAAAAAGTGGTTTAAAAGATTTATCTATTTCACGTACTACTTTTAAATGGGGAGTTCCTGTCCCCAACAATAAAGATCATGTAATGTATGTATGGATTGATGCCTTATGCAATTATTTAACTTCTATAGGTTACCCAGATGAAAATTCAAATACATTTAAAAAATATTGGCCTGGTACTCATGTTGTTGGAAAAGATATTTTAAGATTTCATGCTGTATATTGGCCCGCTTTCCTAATGGCTGCTAATTTAGAGCCCCCTAAAAGAATATTTAGTCATGGATGGTGGACAAATAATAGCCAAAAAATTAGTAAAAGTCTCGGTAATTCAATTGATCCCTATGAGGTGATTAATAAATTTGGTTTAGATCAAATCAGGTATTTTTTATTTAGCGAGGTACCTTTTGGTAATGATGGAGACTTTTCAGAAAAATCACTTATAAAAAGAATTAATGCTGATTTATCAAATAATTTTGGAAATTTGATTCAAAGAGTTTGTTCTTTTATAAATAAAAACTGTAACTCTATTGTCAAAAACAATTTTGACAGTGAGATTATTGAAGATTTTAATTTATTAAATGCCTCTTTAATTAAATTTAAAAATTATAAAAATTATTTAGATAATCAACAAATTGATAAAGCAATAAAAGAAATTATTGAATTAATAACTGAAGCAAATGTTTATTGTGATAAACTCGCTCCATGGAAATTAATTAAAATTGATAAAAATAGAATGAATCAAGTATTGTCAGTATTAGTAGAAATAATCAGAAGATCAACAATTTTGCTTTTTCCAATCATTCCTGATAGTTCAAAAAAAATTTTTCACATTTTAAATATTGAATCTGAAAAAATAAACTTTGAAAAATTTGATTTTTTATTAAATAAAGAACATACAATTAACAAAACTAAACCAATATTTCCGAGAATAGATAATACTAATAATGAATGAAGAACTTTCTTACAAAAATATTTCTAAGATTTATAAAAAATTATTACCATATATTCGTAAAACTCCTATTTTAGAAACTAACAATGAAATAAAAAAAAAATTTAATACAAATTTATTTCTTAAATTAGAGTTTTTGCAAAATGCAGGTACATTCAAAGCAAGAGGAGCTATTAATAATATTTTAAATATAAAAGATTCTAATATTTATGGCATAACTGCAGCTAGTGCTGGTAATCATGCTATTGCAGCATCATATGCAGCCAATAAGTTTAATATTAAAAGTAAAATTTTTATGTATAAAAGTGCTAATAAATTTAGAATTAAAACAGTGAAATCCTTTACCTCAAATATTATTTTCTCTGAACCAAATGAAGTTTTTAAAAAGATGAATTATTGCAGTATTAATGAGGGTTACAAAATAATACAGCCTTTTGATGGTATTTATACAATTCAAGGTACAGCTACTTTAGGTTATGAAATTTGTAATCAGGTAGATAATTTAGATAATATTATAATCTCTGTTGGGGGTGGGGGATTGATTTCAGGAATAGGTTCTATTGTTAAACAAAGATTTCCAAAATGTAAAATCATAGGCGTTGAACCAAAAGGTGCTTCTGGTTTAACTAAGAGTTTAAAAGCTAAAAAACCTTTAAAAAATATAAAGGTTAATACAATTGCTGATAGTTTAGGAGCGCCCTTACATATGCCTTACAGTTTTTCAGTTTGTGAGAAAGTTATAGATCAAATGATATTAGTCTCTGATTATGAGATGAAAAAATCTATGAGATTCATGTTCGATAATTTCAGACTCATATTAGAACCAGCATGTGTTGCTGGAATAGCTGCTTTAAATGGCAAATTAAAAAATAAGTTAAAAAATCAAAAAACTCTTGTTGTTTTATGTGGTACAAACATAGATTTAAAAAGTTGGATAAATATATTGAATTAATAATTGTATATTTTACCACCTGTCAAATTAATATTAACACCTGTTGTAGTTGGAGAACTTAATGGTAATTTTTTAACACTTCTTATAGATATATATCCAAAAGCTTGAGATTCTAAAAAATCACCGTTAAACCCATATTTATCTATCAATTCAGTTTTTATATTAATAAAATTATTTAAATTATTGAAAAAAAACATATTTTTTCTACCTCCGCCTGTTAAAATTATTTTATCAATTTTTTTGTTTAATGTTTTTAAACCTTTTTTTATACCTAATACTGTTAAAAAAGATAATGTTGCAGCCGCATCTTCATTTTTTAATTTCTCTATTTTTTTTAAATATTTCGCAAAATACATTCTATCAAGTGATTTTGGGTATGGTTTTTTAAAAAAATTATCATCTAATATATTTTTTAATATAGTCATATTTGCTAAACCTTTAGTGCTAAATCTTCCATTTTTATCAAATTTTTTTTTGAATTTTGATAACATAAAATCATCTATCAAACAATTTGCTGGTCCAACATCAAACGCTATGAGTTTTTTATTATCTAAATAAGTTATATTAGCAATTCCACCTAAATTAATAATTAGTGAATTTTTTAATTTTAATTTTTCAATTAAATATTTATGATAAAATGATGCTATAGGAGCTCCTTGACCATTATTTTGCAAATCATTATCTCTAAAATCACTAACAATATTTATTTTTAACTTTTTGCATAGAGTTTCAGGGTCACCTAATTGAATACTAATCTTTTTTTTAGGATTGTGATAAACTGTTTGCCCACTCAAACCTATGTAACTAATTTCTTTTTTATTAATTTGATATTCATTAATGAATTTAATAATTGTTTTTAAAAATTTATCATTAACAAATTTGCCCTGTTTTTTTATTTCAAATAAATCTATTTTTTTACTGATTTTAATATTTTTTATTAATTTTAGTAATTTATTTTTGTAATTATTTTTGTAGGTATAATTTTTTTCATAAATAATCTTTACGAATTTATATCCATCAGTTTCAATATAGCTACAATCTACTCCATCCATAGATGTTCCAGTCATTATTCCAATGACTTTATATTTTTTTTGTGTAATCATTAATTTAAAATATCATACTATGTATAAAAAAGAAAATACATCAAAAGCAATTTTACTAGTTATTACTGGAATGAGTGTTTTTGCATTACAAGATGCTTTGATTAAGCACCTTTCTATAAACATAAATCTTTTTCTTATTTATTTTTCAAGGGGATTAATAGGAATTTTACTTTTATCTTTATTTCTATATTTAAAAAAAGAACCTATTATATTTGTTACAAAATATCCAAAATTAACAATTTTAAGAGGCGCATTATTTTTTATTTCATTCACTTTATATTATTTTTCTTTATCAGAATTGTCTATAGCTAAAGCATTAACTTTATTTTTCGTAAGCCCTTTTTTCATAACTATTTTATCTATAATAATATTAAAAGAAGTAATAGGTATTAAAAGATGGATTGCGCTTATTATTGGATTTATTGGTGTTTACTTGGTTATGGAACCTGATTTTAATGATTTTAATATTTATACAACTTTCCCTATTTTATGTGCTTTTGGTTACGCAACAACAATGATAATTCATAAAATCACATCTGATGAAGATAATCTTTATTCTCAGACATTTCATTTATATTTTGCTGCAGTATTTTTTTCAATTATTATAGCTATTTTTACTGCATCAGGACAGTACTATGATCCAAATAATTCTGAATTTCAATTTATTTTCATGCCTTGGATAGTTGACGACTTAAAGACATTCTTAACTTTGATATTAATTGGAATTATTACTGTTGTTGGATTTTTATGTGTTTTTCAAGCTTATAGAATTGGATCACCACCAACTGTAGCCCCATTTGAATATATAATTATTGTCTGGGGACTAATAATAAGCTGGTTTGTATGGGAAGAGACTCTTAATTTAAGAGGTTATGTCGGATTAGTATTTATTGTCTTTGCTGGACTTTATACTTATTTAAGAGAATTAAGGAAAAATATTAATATAACAATCGATAAACCTCTAAGATAGATTTGCACATATTATTAACAAGTTTCCCTCTAATATTAATAAAAATTTAATAAAATTGAATTAAAATTATTGAAAGTTGATAAAAAAAATAGTTTAATATTTTTAACTATTACACGCAAAGGTATTAGTGAGATTATTTATAGGAAACTATAAATAGTTTATATCGGGAGGAAATGCACGATATAGAAAAAGGACCTAGCTTGCTGGGTCTTTTTTTTTATTCATAATTAAATTTAAAAACCTTATTTCCGTCTATTTTAAATTCATTAATCAAATTTTTTCCTTTTTCAGACATTATCCACTCTAAATATTTTCTTGCTAATTTTATGTTTAATTTTGGACTAAGACTTGAATTTACTAATATAATTCCATATTGATTTAATAATGGTGGCTTATTTTTACATATTATTTTTAAATTTTTTTTATTTTTAAATGCATACCATGTACCGTTATCAGTTAATGTAAAAGCTTTCATTTCATTAGCCATCATCAAAGTTATTCCCATTCCTTGTCCAATTTTTTTATACCATGAGTTAAAATCATTAGTATCTAAATTGATACTATTCCATAGAGAAATTTCTTTTTTATGAGTCCCGCTATCATCGCCTCTAGAAAGAAAATTATATTTGTTATTTTTAATTTCTAAGAGTGTTTCTTTAATAGTTTTGCAGTCATTTTTATTTTCTTTTGGGCCAACAATCATAAATTCATTATACATCAAATTAAATCTTTCTTTACCAAATCCATCCTGAATGAATTTAATTTCTGAAGGTTTATGATGTACTAATACTAATTCTACATTTCCTTTTTCAGCAACTTTTAATGCCTGACCAGTTCCTAGTGATAAAACATTTATTTTTACATTATATTGATTTTCAAATTCTTTATTTAAGTAATTTATTAATCCCGAATCAACAGTAGATGTTGTTGTAGCAATAAAAAGTGTATTATTTGATGCTAATATTTGTTGAGAAATAAACAGTGTAGATAATAATATTAGTTTAAAAATCATTTATGCTTATCAATTTGTTTTTTTTTGATATATCTTAAATTAATTATGTCTTCAATTTTGAATACACTATTAAATACAATATTATATAAAATTGTACCAGAAACTGAAAAATCAATAAATAAAGGCAATAAAATATTTGGTGCTGCTGTTTTAAATAAAGAAAATTTATCATTAATTACAATCGGTACAAATAATGAAATTGAAAATCCTTTATTTCATGGGGAAATATCTACTATAAATAATTTATTTAAAAAAAAGCATAAAATTAATTGTAAAAAATATATTTTTTTAAGTACACATGAGCCTTGTTCACTTTGTTTATCCGCAATAACCTGGGCTGGATTTGATAATTTTTATTATTTATTTCCTTATAAAGATACAAAAGATAAATTTAACATCCCGCATGATTTAAATATTTTAAAAGAAATATTTAATATCAAAAATGGTAGATACAAAAAAAAGAATTCTTATTGGAAATCAATCTCGATACAAAAAGAAGTAAATAAATTAAATAATGATAATAAAATAAAACTAATAACTAAAATAAAAAAAATAAAGAAAACCTATGAAAATTTGTCTAATAAATATCAAAAAAATAAATTTAAAAATAATATTCCACTTTTATAAAATATAAGTATTGCTGTTTTTTTATACTGAAATAGTGTATAATAACAAAAACGGGAGATACTGAAATTATCAGAGCCGAAGGAGCAACATACCCGGAAACTCTCAGGCAAAAGGACCGTTGAATATAAAACTCTGGAAAAGAGCTATAGCTCTACCGAAGGTGTTAATTCTCTCAGGTTACATGACAGAGGGGTAATATTGGAGATATTGCTTTGTCTGATTTGTTGAAAATACACCTTGAAAATTTTCATATAAAAAACAATGCCAAGTTTTTACCTTTTGCTGGTTATAACATGCCTATTAACTATCAAACTGGAATTATCAACGAACATTTGTATGTTAGAAATAATGTTGGAGTTTTTGATGTTTCGCATATGGGCCAATGCTTAATTCCTTTTAATCAAGATAACATAAATAATTTACATAAGTTTATGCCTTTGAATTTAAACAACCTTAAAATTAATAGATCTAAATATTCTTTTCTATTAAATTCTAGTGCAGGAATAATTGACGATATAATTCTATCAAGAATCTTATTTGATAATAAAGAATTCATTTTCATCGTTTATAATGCATCAAGAAAAAAAAATGATGAAGAAATATTTAAAAATATTGATAACAAATCTGATTTTATTTTTATTAATGATAGGTGTTTATTAGCCATACAAGGACCTTTGGCATATCAAGTTTTAAAAGAAATATTGGACATACCTAATGAAATGAATTTCTTAGATACTATTGAGTTAGAATACATGAATGAAAAATTAATATTAAGCAGAAGCGGCTATACAGGTGAAGACGGATTTGAATTATCTATTCCATTTAAAATTTCAGAATTTTTTCTATCAAATATATTAAAAAATCAGAATGCTAATTTATGTGGTTTGGGATCAAGAGATTCTCTAAGAGTAGAAGCAGGACTGAGTCTTTATGGTAATGAAATTAATGAAAATATATCACCTTTACAGGCAGGCTTACATTGGGCATTAGATGAAGAAAGACTTTATGATAGTAGCTTAAACGGACAAAATATTTTATTGAGTCAATTATCTAATGAACTTGAATATGTAAAAATTGGAATTATGGCAAAAAATAAAATAATGCTTAGGGAAAAAATTAATTTATTAGATATAGATAATAAAATTATTGGTTATATTACTAGCGGATGCTATTCTCCAATTTTAAAACAATCTATTGCAATGGGGTATATTAAATCTAATTATGATATTTCAAATAATTTTTATTGTGAATCAAGAAACAAAATAGAAGAATTATTTTTTACAAATTTACCTTTCATAAAAAACAAATATAAAAGGAGGTTAAAATGAGCGAAAAAAAATATACAGAAGATCATGAATGGGTTAGTCTTCAAGATCAAATAGCCACAGTTGGAATTTCTAATCATGCCCAAGAAAGTTTAGGTGATATTGTCTATGTAGACTTACCTTCAACTGGAAAATTGGTTAAAGAAAAAGAAGAGATATGTGTCATTGAGTCAGTAAAAGCTGCTTCAGATATATATTCTCCTATTGATGGTGAAATTATAGAAGTTAATGAAAGTTTATCAAATGATGCTTCTATAATAAATAAAGATCCTGAAAATTCAGGATGGATTTTTAAATTAAGGATTTCAGAACCAAATCAATTTAATAATTTAATGTCAGAAAAACACTATAAAGATTTTTTACAAAAAAAATGATAGATATAAACTCATTTGCTAGTAGACATATTGGTCCTCGTAATGAAGATATAGAAGATATGTTGATTACTGTTAAATGCAAATCTTTAGATGATTTAATTAAAAAAACTGTACCTAATCACATTATATTTAAAAATAAATTAAAACTGAAACCTGGAATGTCTGAAGAATTTAATAAATTAAATATGCAACTCTTATCAGTTAAAAATAAATTCAAAAAAACTTACATTGGTCTAGGTTATCATAATACAATAGTACCTAGTGTAATTTTAAGAAATATTTTTGAAAATCCAGGATGGTACACAGCTTATACACCATATCAGCCTGAGGTTTCTCAAGGAAGATTAGAAATGTTAATGAATTTTCAACAAATGATTATTGATTTAACTGGTTTAGATATTGCTAATGCATCATTACTTGATGAAAGCACTGCGGCAGCTGAAGCAATGATGATGGCATTTAAAATTAAAAAAAACCAAAAATATACATTCTGTATTCAAAATCATTGTCATCCACAAACATTATCAGTTTTGAAAACTAGAGCTGAACCGCTCGGTATTAAAATCATACATGATAAACCAAATGAAGATACTTTTGCATGTTTAATACAAAACCCAGATACATATGGTGAGATAGCTGATTTAAGTAAACTTATAGACAATAATTCAAAAAATAATTTTCTTTCTATTGTTTTAGCTGACATCATGAGCTTAGTTTTAATGAAATCTCCAGGAAGTTATAATGCTGATATAGTAGTTGGTAGCACTCAGAGATTTGGTGTTCCAATGGGTTTAGGTGGTCCTCATGCAGCATTTTTTGCTACCAAAGATGAATATAAAAGACTAATGCCAGGAAGATTGATTGGTGTTTCCGTTGATAGAAATAATAAACGTGCATATAGAATGGCTCTGCAAACAAGAGAGCAACATATTAGAAGAGAGAAAGCTACAAGTAATATATGCACGGCCCAAGCTTTATTAGCAATAGTTTCGGCCGCGTATGTAATTTATCATGGCCCAGAGAGATTAAAAAAAATAGCAAATTCTATTCATTATTTTGCAAGGTATTTAAA
>MDSW01071135.1_pt1 | contig 11302 bp, 8 predicted proteins | sample 811171 | NCBI WGS metagenome assembly MDSW01 (sample SAMN05326641, study PRJNA326480) | marine metagenome | isolation source: seawater | place: Atlantic Ocean: North West | collected 2012
CAAATTTGATTTTTTTAAAATTTTTTTTTTCGGGTTGCATTACAAGAAGATCTACAGAATCATTTAGAGAATCTGGATAAAAAAGCTCAGTTATAGAATAAACAGATTTTAATATATTTGATACAATTATTGGCTCACAATATTCTTTAATTTTAGAAAAATATTTTTCACTTGAAATAACAAACTTAACATTACTTTTTTTTAATTTTTCAAAATATTTAATATTGTTAAAAAAAGAAATATCGTTTTTTTTTGCATCATTTAGATCTCTAATGTCATTAATCTTTATATTAGAATAATTTTTTTTAATCTTCAAAATTTTTAAAATATCTTTTAATTTAATATTATCATTTTTTTTAAAGAAAGGATTACTAATTTTCATTTATAAGATTTAATTCTTTTACTCTTTCATTAAATTTGTTCAGTATATTTTTAGTTATATCTAATGATTTTATACCTACAAGTACATTTTTTTTTTCTATTACTATATTTATATTATTGTCATCAACGTAACTTGTAACTAAAGGATTTAATATATTTAAAATTTCACCAGTATATTTTTTTTTTGTATCTACTATATTCTTATTTAACTTATCCCTTTGAATTTTATATTCATTTAATAGATTATTTAATTCTTTAATTTGTTTATTTATTTCATCCTTGTCTAATACATTTTTTTTATCATTTATTGAATTTTCTTTATTTTTAATAATTGTCTCTTTTTTTAATAAAGTTGATTTAATATCATCCTGTATAATTTGTATTTTTTTTTTATAAAATATTCCTAATTCAGATGTATCTATTATGTATTGAACATCTAGATATACAATATTATTTTCAGCAAAAGTAGGCTTAAGATTTAAAAAAAAAAATATTAATATTAATAAATTTCTCATTAAAATGATGTTCCAATTTGAAACCTGAATTTTTCAGTAATATCTGTTTTTGCCTCACTTAATGGAACAGCATATGAAAATGTTAAAGGGCCTATTGGACTAAACCAGTTTAAGGCTATGCCAGTAGATGATCTTATTTTGTTTGAATCTATTGAACTATTGTAATCAACTTTCCATACATTTGCAAAATCAATGAAGTAATTAAAATCGATACTTTCATTTTCAAAAAAAACATTAGGAAGTGTTGAATTTAAATTTAAGGCTGATGCATAATTTCCTCCAATATATTGTGTCCCATCCTTAGGGCCTATTTTTCCACTTTCAAAACCTCTTAATAATCTACCTGGAACAAAAACTCTTTTAGATATTCTAACATTATCTTCTAAAGAGTTTATAGATTTTAGATAAAGTTTGGCTGAAAGTATTAAATTATCATTTACAGAATGATAAACTGAACTTGTAAATGAATTTTCAATTGATTTATCGTCTGAATATATTGGAAATGTTTGTGAAAAACTATTTCTAAATCCATCAGTTGGTTGATAATTTTGATCTAATTTATTGAAAGTAATTGAATAATTAATAAGATTTTCAAAATAGTCACCCTCTTGTTTTTTAACCAAACTTGTAGCTTTTGAGGATGTTTCTAAATTTTCATAGTAATTTGAAAGATTTAAATTTACAAATAAATCGCTAAATTGCTCAAATTCTGTACCAATAGAAAATCCTGTTCTAGTGGTTTTATAACCACTTGTAGACATAAAGTCATTTGATGAACTCTCTATTGTTGTCGTTACTGATTTGTCAGAATTATTATAATTCGGATTCAAAACTGAAAATTTTCCTTTAATCGTATCATCAGTTAATGTTAAATTAGTATCTAATTTAACTCCAATGCCTAAGTAATTATTTTCTTTTATACCAGCTGTTAATGTAGATCCCGTAGTACCCGTACCCGCACCAGCAAATATTTCGCCAGTTGGTTTTTCTTCTACTTTAATATCTATAGTTTTCTTAAATTTATCGTCATTTACTATATCATAAGTCACTTCTTTAAAAATATTTCTAGCTTTTAAATCTTGCAATGATTTTTTAAACAATATTTCATTATATGGATCACCTTCATCAACTATTAATGAATTTCTAATAACTTTTTCTTCTGTAATGTAATTGCCTAATACATTAATTCGTTCAACAAATTCTTTATCTAAATCATCAAAGTTTATTATTACATCAATTAAGTTATTTTCTTTTACAATTTGGGAATAGTTTGCATTTATAAAAATAAAATCATTTTGCAATGTAAAGTCATTAATATCGTTAATTAAATCATCTAAATATTTTTTTGAGTACTTTTTTCCGTATAATTTACTCGATTTTTTTTGGAATTTAGAAATATTATTTTCAGGTATATTATTATTAGATTTATATTCTATATTTCCAAAATAATATTTTTTACCAGCATTAATATTAAAAGTAAGTTCAAATTGATTTTCGTCAGTAATAATTGCAGATGTTGATTTAATTTTTACATTAAAATATCCTGTATTTTTATAAAATTCGTTAAGTCTAGCAACATCTGCATTTACTCTGTTCCTATCTAAAAACTTATTTTGAGTTATAAACTTCCAGAATTTTGCTTCTTCTGAAATTATAACATTACGTAAAGTGTTATCTCTAAAAATTTTGTTACCAATAAAATTTATTTTTTTTATTTTTGCTATTTCGCCTAAATTAAAATTATAAATTAATTCGACTGTATTATTATCGTTATAATTTATAGATGTATCCAATTTAACAAAATAATATCCATAAGATTTAAGTATATTTTTTAATAACTTAACCTGTTCATTAATTTTATTCTCAACAAATGGATATTTTTCTAATTTTATTGTTATTTTTTTTATATTATCAAGTATAGCATCTTTTTTAATTCCATTTATTTGCACATTTTGAATAATTGGATTCTCTTGAACATCAATTGTAACAATACCATCACTTGATTTAATTAAGATATCTTTAAAATAGTTGGTTTTATACATCTCTTTTAAAGAATTATTAAGATCATTTTCATCAATTTCTTGACCAATGCTTAATTTTGAGAACATTACTACGGTTTCATCTGAAACTCTTTCATTACCTTTAATAATAAATTTTTTAATAGAATCTGAGTAAGAATAATTACTTAAAAATATTTGAAAAAGTAATATTAAGATAATTTTAGCACTATTAATTTTTCTACTTAGCATAATGAATAATATATTTATTAAGATAATTTTTTGTCTTTTTAGCAACATTTATTATATCGTTAATATTGTTTGGTTTTAATTTATAATATTTTTTAAAATATTCATTGTTGATTAATCTTACTATATTTTTTTGAATTGAGACATAATTAATCTCTTTATTAAGATATTTAGTTACTAATTCATCATTTAATGTAATTAAAACAGTTTCAAAATAAGATGGGCTATTTGGTAATAGTTTCAATAAACCAAGCAAAGGAAATTTTTTTTGATTAGGTTTAAAAAATTTCAAATTATTAATTTTACACAAAATAGAATTATAGCTACTAAATTTCTTTTTTTTATTAATGCCTAAAGCATTTGATATTGGAATAATCATACTTGTTTCATGGCCAAGAAACTTAATTAAATTACCTTTAAAAAAAACTATTGCATGTATAAATGATGATGGATGTACAAGTATTGATAAATTTTGTTTTTTGATATTGAAAATTTTTTTAGCTTCAATAAATTCAAAAACTTTGTTCATCATGGTAGCTGAGTCTATAGTTATTTTTTTTCCCATTTTCCAATTCGGATGTTTTAAAGCTTTTTTTGGACTTATGTTAGCCAATTGACTAATATTTTTATTTAGAAAAGGTCCTCCAGAAGCTGTTAGTATTATCTTCTCAACTTCTTCATTTGGTTCATTTTTTATTAATTTCCAAATGGAAAAATGTTCAGAATCAAGCGGAATAAAATTAGTTTTATAAATTTTTAATTTTTTTAATATCAAATCCCACGCACAAATAATTGACTCCTTATTAGCAATTAAAATATTTTCACACAAAGGAATAGATTTTATTGTTGGCTGTAAACCATTTAATCCGGTTATTGCGTTGATGCAAAATGTAACTTTTTTTTTAATAATTCGGTCAATATTTTGTATTCCAAGATAAAGATTTATTTTTTTATCTTTAAAAGTTTTTTTATATTTTTTATATTCTTTTATATCCTCAACAATCACATTTTTAACTTTAAAAATAATTGCTTGTTTTAAAATTTTTTTAACTTTTTTATTTGTAGTAAGTAGCTTAATTTTGATTTTATTATTTTTTTTTAATGCTAACAAAGTAGATTGTCCAATTGAACCAGTCGAACCAAGTATAATTAGGTCTTTATTCATATTATATTAGTTATGACTATACCTATTGGTAAAGCAAAAATCATTCCGTCAAATCTATCTAAAAATCCTCCATGACCTGGTAGGATATTTCCAGTGTCTTTTAATTTTGCTTTACGTTTTAAATAAGAAATAATTATATCTCCTACCTGAGAAGCTAATGAAATAATAATTGTATATAAAAAAATTTGCCCCGTTGAAATATAATTATTCAATAAAAAATAGATCACAACTAAAGAAAGTGTAAAAGATCCAATCGATCCGGAGTAAGTTTTATTAGGGCTAATTTTAGTTATTTTTTTTCCTTTAAAATATTTTCCGAATAGAAATCCACCGATATCTGATAAAATACATATTAATATTATAAGCAATAAAATTATTTTATCATCATTTATTTCTCCCGTGTATACTATAAGTATTTTACAAATGATAATTGAAAGCGATAAAAGAATAAAAAAAAGGCTTATAAAAAAAGCAAATTTATTTTTATGAGAAAAAATTTTGTTTAATACAAAATAAAATTCATAAAAACATTGAAACAAAATTAAAACTAAACATATAAAAAATATTTCCCTCACTAATATAGAACACAGAAATATTGCTATTAATACTATTGATGTAAAAATTCTTTTATTTATCTCTTTCACTCAATCCACCAAAATTTCTATTAATTTTATGGAACTTATTTATGATTTTATAAAAATCAAATTTAGAAAAATCAGGCCACATTTTCTTTATAAAGAAAATTTCAGAATAGCTAGATTGCCATAACAGGAAATTGCTTATTCTTTTAACGTTACCAGTCCTTATTAAAATTTCAGGGTCTGGAACACCATTTGTGTATAGATTTTTACTGATATTAATTTCATTTATTTTTTTTCTTTTTTTAATTATATTTTTTATTGAAAAAATTATTTCTTGTTTTGATCCATAATTTAAAGCCATATTTATTTGTATTTTATTATTTTTTTTTGTAATTTTTTCTGTTTTTTTTATTTTATTTCTTAACAATTTTGGAAATATTTTAATATCACCAAAAACTTTTATTCTTATATTTTTTTTAACAAGTTTAGTTAATTCCATATCTATATAATTATTCAATAGAGAAAATAAATATTTAATTTCATTCTTAGGTCTTTTCCAATTTTCTGTTGAAAAAACAAATAGAGTTAAGTACTTAATTTTTTTTTTTATTGCAGCTTGAATTATTTCATCAACAGTCTCAAGACCTTTTTTATGACCAAATCTTCGAGAATTTCTTTTTTTTAAACCCCATCTGCCATTTCCATCCATAATAATGGCTACATGTTTTGGAGGGTTCATATTGTCATTATTTCTTTTTCTTTATTTGAAACCTTCTCATCTATAATTTTGATATTATCATCAGTATAATCTTGAATAATTTTTTCAAATTTTTTTTCATTATCTTCTGATATTTCTTTATTTTTTAAAAGTTTTTTAAGTTCATCGTTAGCTTCTCTCCTTATATTTCTTATAGAAACTTTACATTTTTCACCTGTTGATTTAACGATTTTTTTTAATTCTATTCTTCTTTCCTCACTTAAATCAGGCACAGGTAGTCTTATTAATTGTCCGTCAATTTGAGGATTTAGTCCCAGTTCTGATTTTTTTATTGCAGAATCAACGAGTGATACATTGTTTATATCCCACACTTGTATATTTATAGTTCTCGCCTCGGGAGTAGTAATTGTGCCAATCTGATTAATTGGCATTTTTTGACCATATACGTCAACCTTTACTAAATCTAACATACTTGCGTTAGCCCCGCCTGTTCTCAGTGAACTTAACTCTTTTACAAATACATCCAATGTCTTATTCATTTTTGTTTTGTAATTTGTATCAATAAACATTACTCGCCAACTTTTATTCTCGCAAATTCTTTGATTATTAAATTTGGAATATTCATATCTGCAATTATATCTTTAACCTTTTTTTTTGGCTCCATAACCCAGTCTTGAGTCATTAGAGTATTTCCATCTTTAAATTTTTTAATTTTGCCTAAACTTATTTTATTAGCAATTTCGTCAGTTTTTCCTGAATTTTTTAATTCCTCTGCTATAAGTGCTTGCTCTTTGTCAATAATATCTTTTTTAATATCTTCAGAATTTATAGCTATTGGGTTAGATGCAGCTATATGCATTGAAAGTTGTTTCCCAAAAGAATTGAATTCCTGATTTTTTTGATCTGCTTCCAATGAAACAACTACTCCCAATTTTGAAACATTATCTTTTATTATTGAATGCTGATAGATAAAATTTTGTGAATTTAAATTATTTATTGTTATAGATCTACCAATTGTTATTTTTTCACCTATTTTTGCAATTAAAGAAATTAAATTTTCATTAACTGTTTTGTCGTTATTCATCTTTGATTTATTTAATTTTTCTAAATTTGATGAACAAGAATTATTAATTTCACTTAATTCTTTCACAAAATCTATAAAATTATCGTTTTTTGCAACAAAGTCTGTCTCGCAGTTTACTTCTATCATCGAAGTTTTGTTAATATCTCCACTTACTACAACAACTCCCTCATTAGCCTCTCTTGTCATTTTTTTTGATGCCTTAGCAATTCCTTTTACTCTTAAAATTTCAGCAGCTTTTTCTAAATTTCCATTTGCTTCTTTCAATGCTAAATTGCAATCTTTAAAACCAGCGCCAGTTGATTGTCGTAATTTTTTTACGTTTTCTAAATCACTCATATTATCTTATTTTTAATTAGGTTTTATATTTACTTTTTCAGATTTTTTTTTAGTATTTTCTAAGTTTTTTGGATTACTTTTATTTTCAGATATAGATTTTATATCTTCTGGTATCTGTTTGATATTTTTTTTTGCGTCATTGATTGTTTCTTTCATTAAATTGCAATACAAATCTATTGATCTTCTAGCATCATCATTACCAGGAATTGGATAATCAATACCTTCTGGATCTGAATTAGTGTCTAAAATCGCTATTATTGGAATACCCAATTTTATTGATTCTTTAATGGCTAAAGACTCATAGTTTGTATCAATGATAAATACTAAATCTGGAATTTTTTTCATCTCCATAATACCACCTAAAGATCTTTGCAGTTTATCTCTTTGTCCACTCATTTTAAGCAGTTCCTTTTTTGTAAACCCTCGGTTTTCAGAAGAAAGATCTGAATTAATTTTGTTTAATTTTTTTATTGAATTAGAAATAGTTCCCCAATTGGTTAACATACCACCAAGCCACCTATAATTAACAAAATATTGATCAGTTTCTTTAGCTAATTCTGCAACTGCTTCAGATGCTTGTTTTTTTGTAGATATGAACAAAACTTTTCCACCTAAAGAAATTGTATCATGTACTTTTTTTAATGCAGAATTTGTTAATTCAAGAGTTTGAGTTAAATCAATTATATGTATAGAGTCTCTTTTTCCAAAAATATACTTCTTCATCTTAGGGTTCCATCTTAAAGTTTTATGACCTAGATGAACTCCAGCTTCTAGCAATTGTTCTATTGTAAGTTTAGGTATTTTCATATTTTTTCCCGGTTATGCCACCACAATTACTGCCCAAAGGGACCGGAGGTATAAAACCACTAATTGTGTGCGTGTTAATTTTTGAAATAAATACAAAAAATGGAATAAAATACAACCATTATTTAATCAATAATGACATTTTCCACTAATTTAAGCGTATTTAATAACTGATTATTTATATATCTTTTGTTTTTTAGTCGAAATTTATGAATTTTATTATTTTTACTTAAATGAATTTTAATTTCGGTTTCTCCATTCTTAGAGGGAAGTTTTTTTAATTTTTTAAAATCTTCAATGTTATTAAATTTAAATGTTATATTTTTAATCTGTATATTTACTAATTCTTTTAATAATATCATTTTTTTTACGTTAATTCTTTTTTGTGAACTATTATCATCAGAATAATTTTTTATTAAGGTAAGCATTAAAGAATTTCCCTCAACTAATTTATCTCTATTTAATTCAAAAATTTCAGAAAAAACGAATAATTCAAATACATTTGATAAGTCAGAAAATTTAACTATTCCATATGAGCTACCTTTCTGAGTTTTCTTTTCTTGAACTTTTAAAACAGTGCATGCGATATTGGAGCTTAAAATATCTTTATTACTCTCAAATTCATCATAGTTAATAATATTATAATTATTAAAAATTGATTTATATTGATTTAATGGATGGTCAGAAATATAAAATCCTAAGGTTTCAAATTCCTTAGCAAGTTTAATATCAGTCTTCCAATCGTCAATATTTTCTAAAAAATTCATATCACTAATTTCTTCATCATCAAAAAGACCAATTTGATTTAATATTTTATTTTCATGAATATTTTTTGACTTTAGGATTATATTTGGGATAGATTGAAGTAACGAATGTCTATTTTTATCAAATATATCAAAACATCCAGCTTGCACCAAGCCTTCTAATTGTAATTTATTTATATCTTTCGGATTAACTCTATTAATAAAATCTGATAAACTTTTAAATTCTCCATTTTTTTTTCTTTCATCAATCACATTCGAAATAGATTCAAAACCAACATTTTTAATAGCACCTAATGCGTAATAAAAATTTTTACCATCTGAAGAAAAATCAGAAAAAGATCTGTTTATATTTGGTCTGATGATATTAATATTCAATCTTTTTAAATCTTCATAGAATTCACTTAATTTTTTTTGATTAGATATATCCATTGACATTGAAGCAACGAAAAATTCATGTGGATAATAAGTCTTTAGATATGCAGTTTGATAAGCAATAACGGCGTAGGCTGCTGCATGACTTTTATTAAAACCATATTCCGCAAATGGCTCAATTTTTAAAAATATACTTGCTGCTATATCTTTACTTATCCCATTTTGATAGGCTCCCTCAACGAATCTTTGCTTTTGTTTTTCTAACTCTGCTCTTTTTTTTTTACCCATTGCTCTTCTAAGAATATCAGCCTCTCCTGCGGTAAATCCAGATAGAACCTGAGCTATTTGCATGACTTGCTCTTGATAAATTATTACTCCATACGTTGATTTTAAGATTTGTTCTAATTTTGGATGAAGATAGTCTGGAACTCTTTTGCCATGTTTGCACTCATTATAAATTGGAATATTACTCATTGGTCCTGGCCTATATAATGCTACCAATGCAATTATGTCTTCTAATCTATTAGGTTTCATATTAATTAAAGCATCTTTCATTCCAGAGCTTTCAAGCTGAAATAAACCAACGGTCTTACCACTTGATAATAAATCGTATACTTTTTGATCTTCATAATTTACATGTTCAACTTTAAATTTAGGATCAATTTTGTTTATCAATTTTTGTGCCTTATCAATAACAGTGAGTGTTTTTAGACCTAAAAAATCAAATTTAATGAGTCCTGCGTTTTCTGCTGAGTACATGTCAAATTGAGTTGAAGGTAATAACAAATCTGATGAATTATCTTTGTACAAAGGCACCGTTTCAGTTAATTTTTTATCTGCAATAACTACTCCTGCAGCATGTGTTGCTACATTACGGTTTAAGCCTTCTAATTTTAGTGACAAATTAACTAGACGATCAACTCTTTTATCATCTTTAATTAATTTTTGAAGTCTAGGCTCTAAATTAATGCATTCTTGTAAAGATAATGGTCTTGAAGGATCAAAGGGTATCATTTTACAAATACTATCAATAAAACCATACGGTAATCCCAAAACTCTACCAACATCTCTTATTACCATTCTAGCTTTAAGTTTACCAAAAGTAATAATGTGGGCTACACTATCTTTATACTTTGTATTTAGATATTTAAAAACTAAATCTCTTTTTTCTTCGCAAAAATCTATATCAAAATCGGGCATTGAAATTCTATCAGGATTTAGAAATCTTTCAAAAATGAGATTGAATTTTATTGGATCAATATCAGTTATAGATAAACACCAAGCTACCAATGAACCAGCACCAGATCCTCTACCAGGTCCTACTGGTATTTTATTCTTTTTGGCCCACCTAATATAATCTGAAACAATTAAGAAATAACCTGAATAATTCATTTCAACTATTATTCGTATTTCGTGATCTAATCTTTCTTTATATTCTAAAAATTTTTTTTCTTTTTCTATATTTATGAGATCAATATTAAATATTAATTTAAATTTATCTTTCAACCCTTCAAGAGATAATTGTCTCAATAATTCATCAGGATTTTTTTCTGAGGATGAAATACTTGGTAAAATAGGTTTAGAAAAATTTGGTTTAAACGAACATCTAAATGGTAAATTAAAATTATTCTCTAATGCTTCCGGTAGATCGTTAAAAAGCTTAATCATCTCATCTGAAGATTTAAAGTAATGTTGATTTGTAAGTCTTATTCTAGCCGTATCATTTAAATAGGTTTTTTCACCGATGCACATTAAAGCATCATGTGCTTCATGCATATCTTTATCTAAATAATAAACTTCATTTGATGCAATAATTGGCAATTCTAACTTTTCTGAAACTTGTAGATTGTAATTTTCAAAGTCTTTTTCATTTAAATCATTATGTCTTTGAATTTCAATATAGATATTATCTACAAATTTTTCTTTTAACTTAATTAGTATTTCTTCAATTAAATTAAATAAACCTTTATTAAAAAGTGTACCAAATATACATCTAATTGAACCAGTTAAAACTATTATGTCTTGAGAATTATTTAATAAATCATCTAATTCACAATGAGGGAAAGTTGCCTCTGAATTTTCCAAATAAGATTTTGACGAAAGTTTAATAATGTTTTTATATCCTTCATAATTTTTAGCTATAAGAGGGATCAAACCCTTAAATTCTTTGTATTTAAACAATATCTGGGTTCCAATAATAGGTTGAGTACCTACAGATGATAGATTTTCTGAAAATTCTAATGCTCCTGATAAATTATAAGTATCTGATATACCCAATGATTTGATTTTATTTTTTTTGCAGAAATTTTTTAATTGATCAATTTTTACTGCTCCCA
>MDSW01142503.1_pt1 | contig 11302 bp, 4 predicted proteins | sample 811171 | NCBI WGS metagenome assembly MDSW01 (sample SAMN05326641, study PRJNA326480) | marine metagenome | isolation source: seawater | place: Atlantic Ocean: North West | collected 2012
TCTGGAGCCTCCATCGCATTAGGCAATGTGTCATTATCAACGTCGAAGTTTGCATCAGGTAAACTACCAAATGAGGGATCTAGAGCCCATCTTCCGCCATCGTTTGGCATTGTAAAGCCCGTGAGATTCATCTCGTGAATGAAGTATCTCGGATCTGCTTTTCCATCACCATCTGCGTCGCCTGCACTGCCAGACCATTCTTGGATTCCATTCAGGTAAATCCAACCACCCGCTGCCTTTTCACATGACGAATCCTCACAACCCACAGGTCGCCATGGTTCCATCGAAATCCACAATGAGTGCGATCGTGTATTGTCCGTAGTGGACTCAACCTGCATCTCCCAACCGTCCAGCATACCATCACCGTCGGTATCATTCACCAACGGATTTGTCGCGGGTTGCCAAGGACGAGGGATATACAAAACCTCATTTCCATCACTTAGCGTGTCGTTGTCGGTATCTGAGTTGTTTGCATGAGTGATATATTGATCAAGACCCAATGCAATTTCTTCACCGTCTTCAAGTCCGTCATTGTCTGTATCGAACATGGAAGCATTGGTTGTATATGGTTCTCCATTCCATACAAATCCATCTACTGCCTCAGTATAATCCTCTAGATTGTCGCCATCTGTATCACGGTTACTGGCATTCGTGTAGGTCTCGTAGTATTCTCGACTGTCATTCAGTCCATCCCCGTCCGTATCAAACATGTTCGGGTCGCTGTATACATCAATCTCATTGACACCTCGTTGAACCACTCGAATGGTCCACCCCATGACTTCAATCCCATCGAGTAAACCATCGCCATCTGTATCTTGGACCAGTGGGTCAGTTGAGCGACCCAAAATTACCCAATCATCTTGCGGGGTATTGAAATCCGTATCAGGACTAAACTTCGCCCTGTATTCATCGAGATTTGTAAAGCGTTCACCTTGCTCAACAATGTTCATCCAAACAAAACTCCGCTCAGTAATTTCTTCATTTAGAACAGCAGATATCGAATACACAAAACCATCGCAAGGTGCTTTTAGTGGAATTAGTTCATACTGCTGATTGGCTCCACCTGAACTGGCACCGGATAGTGTAACTTTCGCCCAAGCTACAGTTTGGTTTTCAGTGACCTCTTCATACAATTCAACAGATATGGCATGCACGCGGGCAAATCCATCGAATTCTGAAAGGCGAACATCGCCGTTGCCATCTTTGTCAAATCCATCATGATCAGGGTCATCATTCCCATTGCTTCCATCCCGTGGGTTGATTCCATTGCTCGCTTCCCAACCGTCGGGCATGAAATCACCATCAGTATCCGCATCAGTAGGATCTGTGAAATTCGCGGGACCGAATGTGTAAGCAACTTGGTACTCTTCAACATTCGAGAGCCCATCTCCGTCCGCATCAGAGAAAGAATCTGTTGCGTTTGCAGCGTCAAGTACTGAGTTGTAACAATATTCGAATCCATCAGGCATTCCATCACCATCGGTATCCCAGTCACCTGGTCCATTTGTGCGGCCATCGTTATCCATGTCTTGCTCGAACCATTCGAGATTTTCCTCGACAATTCTAGCCTGAGTAAAGGGTGCCTCCATGGTCATTGGACTGATTGAAGAGCCGCAAAAGGAGTCGATTTCAATATTGCCAAATGCAACTTCAACCTCGTCACCAATCAAGTCCCCATCACTATCTAATTCCCAAGGGTTCGTGCCATAGCGTTCCTCAATATAATTCGGCATTGAGTCGCCATCGACATCGAGAACAGTGTCACAAGAGTGACGCTCAGTGAAAGAATCCTCCAGCATATTCCACTCATCTTGTCCATATGACAAAATCCAGTCAGCCACGACAGCGGGGCTGAGCAAATTGCAATCCCAGTTTGCATCTACAGGATTCATCAACAGAATAGGATTTCCATCTGCCCCCAACTGTTCACGCTGGTGCATGACTTCCCAACCGTCGTTGAGTCCATCGGAATCGGTATCTCTAAGATTGGGATTCGTCCCATACAATGCCTCTTCAGCATTGGGTAGACCGTCCCGATCAGGGTCACCATTTGGTCCATTATCTGGATCAGGGAATGTTTCATTGTTTTCACCTGTTGTGACGTCATCATCGGTCTGGCTAGAGGATGACTCAATTTCAGCGAAATCTGCGTCACCGTCATCGAGCGGGTCTAATCCGTTGGCTACTTCCCAACCATCTAACAAACCATCACCATCAGTATCGTTATTGTCGAAGTCAGTACCATATTGAGTGGTTTCCATACGATCACTTAATCCATCGTTGTCATAATCGGCTCCACCATCTTGGGTTTCCCCTTCTGGTGCTGTGATGTCATCGCCTGCTCGATCGAATCCAACTGTCGTTTCCATTGCTGAACCAACGATTGTGTACATTCCTGCCAAGCAGATTGTTGCTGTAATTGCGACCACTGCCCATTGGTTGTGATTTAGTCCCATTTCCTCAACTCCACAGGGTGCGTAGCACCCTTCACCCTTCTCCGACAATGCGCTTTGCACTTAATGCTTGAGTGCAAGCGTGTGGCCCAATCTCTAGGCATTGCAACAAATTTATGCAAGGTCTCGACGATTTTTAAGCACAATTGTATGACCTGATTCTGAATTACTCCATTCTGCCTTAGCGCCACGGCCCTCAGCACGTTCCCAGCATCCTAACAAAATCCCTGTGACAATCGCTGGATGAAATGTTGCAGACAAGGATAGTGCAACGCCACCATGTGCATCAATTTCAGTCGCACTAACGACACGACCTAGACCCTGCATTGACAGATGTCGGTTTGCAACATCAATCCAGTGTTCGGGAGAAGCGATTAGTACCAATTCACCAGAGCCTAAAAATTGCCTGCGGGCTGCCTCTGACATGGAATCCCAAAAAACGATTTGTTCGTGAGATTGTATTCCATCCCATGTGGTCCGTGCATCAGTAGAACGTTCTGTGGAGGAGAGATATGCAGTTGATAACATTTCAAAGCGTTGAATACAATCTCTTGACAACATCATCATTCGATTTCCCTCAACCGTCCACAAACCATCAACTTCGTGCCTTGCACGATGAAAAGTTCGCTCATCTTGACAGATCTTTCCGGGTAAATCACTCCATCCAAGATTACACATAGTTGGTGCAGGAATTTGACGTGCGTCAGAGGTTAATTCGATTACGGTTTCAGCTGCACCCCGATCTGACCATTGAAACCGATAGCGGAGTTCCTGAATACACTCCCATGCAGCATTACCGATTCCTGCAGCGATTGCGGTGAAGGAACGATTTGCAACGATGATAGTGTTCGATTCATTGCCGCTCTCGAGTACACCCAATTGACCCTGACCCCTTAAGTTCCAATCAGCATTGATTTTGGCAATTCGCTTTTTTTGTTGACCAAACCATGATTTTGGCAAAGGCGATGTTTGATTCCAATGCCATTCTTCGGATTCAGCTGCGGCATGCGCGAGTCTGCGACCCAAGGTTTGATCAAGACTACTTTCCATTTCTGAAAACCATCGTTCAAAACCAGATACAGTGACACACCATATCGGTTGTTGATCGATTTCATCAACGATGAATCCGTTGTCCATTGAAGTGAACCTAAGTTTCAATTGTTCGACCAACGAGGGGGTTGATTCATCCATTAAATCATCGACAAGTGGCACCAGATCACCTACGAAAAGTCCTGGAAGTCATCTATTTCTTCTGCATCCCTACGCAATCCCACATTCGTTTTTCGAGTAATATTTTGAATCCTATCAACTTGCTCAGGTCTGGCGGTAGGACGCCTTGCTGGACCTTCAGCAGGATGGCCGTGTGTTGGAATACCGCGTTTACCTGGTTGTGTTTCCATGATGTATCGACGATCTCGCTGTTGACCTGAGCGGCGTTCGCCGCCTAGTGTTCTCCGATGTGAACCACGATATGCTGCGGGACCAATCAAGCGTTCCAATGTGCGCATACCTTTGTCGACCGGCTTTGGTCGCTTGTCCCACCAACGTTCGGGCAATGGGCTCGTTCGTGGTGACTTCCCGGATTTGAACTCACGCATTCGATTACGCAATCTATTCCTGAACTGTCGCTCACGTTCTTTTGGCAATCGAATGACCAACCAACCTGGGAAACCAATGTCGTATATGTTCCCATTTACCGTGACAAGTAAACCCTTCATCAGTAGATGATTACCGATCGGCATTTTGTTACTCGAACCTGTTACTTTTGCGCGCTTCATCTTCTTAGAATACAAAATCATGCCTCGTTGATCTCTGTGTTTGATAACTCGGCGCTGCTGTCTTCTGAAGCGTCGTGTGAACACGTGCATGGCCAGGAGCACTAACGTCGTACCAATTCCAACTGTCGAATTCTGTTCGGTTTCAATCCAGGCAAGCCAGCCCAAGACTATCCAACTAGGTAGCAAGATGGCCCAATTGAATAATTTAGATGCGATTGATTCTGAATATGTGGGCGTGACACCTTTCTCAAGAGCCTCGTGTGCTAGAATCATTACATTGGCATTCAGCGCTTCGTCCATACCCTTGCGCGCACCCAACGCTGCAAATGGATTCACAGGCGCGTCATCAATCCAAGTTGCCTTGTCGGAATCGGAGCCAATTGCCAGTGCCACTTCTAACTCAGAGGGTTCTGCATGAAAGCCCAAGATACCACTTAGTGCACGAACGCGAGGATCATCTGGGCTAGATTCATTCACTTCCTCAAACACATCTAGCGCATCGAACCATTGCTCTAAGTCAATCATACACAATGCGCAACCGATTCGAGCAAGTGTAGAATCAGGGTGTGTGCGAACAAGGTCCAAACACAAGTCAAGTGCATCTTCACTACGTCGTTGTGCCCGTAACATTGCGACACTGGATAATTGAGCATGTAACGATAACCGGTCACGATGCGCATCACCTAAGCTCGTATCTGGACTCCATGACTTTAGCCGTTTTTGCAGATCCTTGAGATGATCAATCGTGGAATTATTTTCCCAATCATACAAGTCGTCATTGTCAACTCGACCAGTCCATGGATCGAGCCACTCCATCGTCAATGCCAACAATTCCGGTTCATCATAGCCCTCGGGTTGCTCCATACCACGCAATGCTTCCTTGGCAGCATCGAATCTCCGACATGCAATGTGTCCGGTAGCGATAATCATTCTCGCCTCATCGTCATCACCTCGTTGCTGGGCGAGTACTTTTCGCGCCTCCTCAATCGCTCTAGGCCACAAACCCCTCAACGCTGATTCAATCATTTTTGCTCGTGCTTTTTCCAATCGAACAACAGCACGATCTCCATCAATTTGTTCATTCTGGAATGCTATCAATGTCGATATATCGTCTGCTCGGGCAGCTGATTCGATATGATCACGCATCCAATCCCCACCCCCCGCCATGATGACGCCCTCACGACGTTCATCGGGTGAAAGATCGAATTTGAGACTACGAAGATGCATAAATCGGGTGCTCGATAACAGCCATGTAAGCAGGAAAATACCCTGCCCCGCAGCAATAAATTCCCACGTACTTTCAAGGAGCATTTCCTCGCTAACAGCAGAACCATATGGCATTAGTCCTGAAAATTCCTTATAGGTCTGTAAGACAAGGAGAAGTACAACATATCCTGAAAATCCTGCCAAACCGAAAAACAAGATGCGTCCTTGTACTTCAGGCTCTGTGCGTATATCACGAGGTTGTGCCAAAATGACACCGCCTACACCGGCAAAGGTTTGGCCTCCAAGGAACAAGTTCCTCGTCAATTCAAAGATGAACGCCAATCCAACAATGGCAACGTTGAGCATCAAGTAAGATGCTAGGACTTCCTGAAGTGTTTTGAGTGATATCAGTTGTTGAATGTATTCAGAATCCTCGACCATGGTGTAAATCGACTCTCCCAAAATACCTCCTACATCGAGTAACCTGTTCGCGTTGGCGGGCTCATTGATGAGTACATGTATGAGTGTAACAATACCATTGATGGCAGCAATTGGCATAGTTGACAAGAAAATAACCAAGAATAGTGAAATCAGCCGCTTCAAGAATCGAGGTGTGTCTGGATCGATGGCAGTTTTCCAGCCCTTGGCCGTTCTCCATTTAGACAACAATAGCGTGTTCCAAGACGCCCCCATTATCCGACCATAAGCAAAGATGGTCGGAGACATGTAGACCAGAAGTGCATATCCGGACCATTGTATCATCATGGTTGAGTCGAATGATTCACCCGAATTCGATACAGTCCAGCCATAATACAAAATCGAAGACAAAATCATAACCATTGCAAATGCTGTGCCAAGGTACCCAAACAGTTGTGTGGTCACTGTTTGTGAGATCAGACGCTTGTTCATCGCACGAATTTGAGCATACATGGTGACAATCGGTGAGACTACGATGGGAATCAGAACAGCGGCGGCTGTCACGAATACGATGGGTTTGTAGAACGTACCTGGACCGATAAGCAACTCTGCCACGATGAGCATGATACCACCCATTGCCATCAAGTATGACAGGACACCGAACGGTACACTTGGCAGATTTAGCAACTCTTTCGTTTCTTGTCGAGATTTTGACAAACGATGAACCTCAAACAAATCATCGTCAATTTCGAAAGCAACCTGTAGATTGCCGAGACTGATAGGCAAAATCCATTTCCATAAAATCGCAGAACCTGCAATTGCGAGTGCGACAGGTGCAAGCATCGATAAATCAAGCGAACCGTATTCAACAATCTCTGCCTCTGCCGAACTTGTAGGCAACAAGCAAATCAGTAACGAGAGTCCCAAGAAGGCCTGAACAGACGCTCGCATGTGCATTCCAATTCGTCCACGTTCTAAGCGGTTCCGATTCCACGCTGCGGGAACCGCAGCGTGCGCATGCGTACACGAGGCTACCGAGAGTTAGACAAAAATCTCTCAATCCGATCAAAAGACTCGTTTAGGACTTCTTCGTTTGCGAGGTAAACCAAACGGAAGTGACCCCTGCCCATTTCTGTTGAGAATCCGCTTCCATGTACAACTAAAACATGCTCTTGATGGAGTAGATCAAGGACAAATTGCTTGTCATTACTAGACCATTTTTCATCAGTCAGTCTGACAAACATGTAGAATGCACCTCCCGGAGCCTCGACTTCTAAACCATCAATTTCTGCAATTCGACGTAGACACAAGTCACGTTGCGATATGACCTTCTGTGAATATGTTTTCATCCAATCGCGGGATAATTCTAAGCCTGAAAAATAACCCATCTGAGCAGGTGTTGAGGCGCACAAACGTGACCGTAATAAACGCTCAATTCCGTCTCGAACTGCACCCAATTTTTTCATTGGATCGTGTAGAGCCATATATCCAATACGCCACCCAGGGGCATAGTAGACTTTGGATACGCCATTTAGTGTAAACACAGGGACATTAGTGCTACGTGATGCAGCACTAACTTGGCGACCGGTGAAGTCCAAACCATCATAGATTTCATCCGCTACAATCATGCAATTTGGCCATTGTTCAGCAATCGAAATCAACCGGTCAATTTCTTCTGCACCGGCTACATTTCCAGTCGGATTGTTAGGATTTATCAAAACCAACAAACGTACAGATTCATCCATCTTTTGCTCTATGTCTTCAAAATCGATTTTCCAACCATCGAAAGGATTTAGTCGATACTCAACGGTTTCACCTCCAAACATCTGTGGATAGGCCATGTATGGTGGATAATGCGGCCCAGGTGCGAGAACTTTGGTACCCGGTTCAAGTGTAGCTGCGAAGATGATTTGCAGAGCTTCTGTCACACCGTGGCATACGTATACGTCATCTTCGGTACAGTTCCAACCTTTACGCTGCTCATCCTTTGCAATTGCACTGCGTAAAACCGGCAGCCCATAGGAGGGTGAATATCCAGTCTCACCTCTACCCAAACTGTCTTGAAATGCCTGAATCATATGTACAGGTGTCGGCAAACCTGGATATGCGATAGGGTCTCCAATGTTTAACTTGAGAATCGCGTGACCTTGCTCCTCAAGTTCCATTGCTGGGACAACCACATCACGAATCGCATACTCGATTTTCGATGCGCGTTTAGAGACCGGGATCTCGTAATCGGATGTGTCCATCGAGCCCTACGGGCTCGCCATGGTTTGAAAGGATTCACCATGCATCATCAGCACTCGAAAGTAATACAGCATCGTAAGATTCGGCCGCATCTAACTCTGCGATAACTGCACTTGCACCACCTGAAAGGCCTGCTTTTCGTCGCATCGCATCACTACCTCCGGATAGACCCCAACCCATCTTGACGAATGTAGAATAAATGGCAGGTAAAAGCAGCAGCGCACTAACAGCAGCAAACAATAGCAAAATGATGATTACCGTTACGAATGGTTTGATGGCTGGAATTGGAATTAGATAAGCAGTCATCAAACCCGCAGAAGTGACCACGAATGCCTCAAACAGAGACATTCCAGTGCTTGCGCAGGAGTCTTGAATCGCTTCCAATGTACCTCCTAATTCGCGAACGCGACTGGCAATATGAATCGAGAAATCGACACCGACTCCGACCAAAATCGACCCAATCATGACTGTTACAAGAGACAAATCAACATCTAGGATGACCATTACCGACCATTGCATTGCTACAGTGAATACGACAGGGAAGGTCGTCAATGCCGCGTATTTTGCATCCCTAAACACAAATCCGAGCGTGACGACAGTGAATAGAAGAGCAAAACCGAGAGATTGCCATTGGCTTCCGACGATTAGATTGTTGACATCTATTGTAACTGCTGCCACACCGATAAGACCACTAGGTTGGAAATCAAAGTCATCTCGATCTTCGGCATACCCGTCGATGGTGGCTTGCCTCCATTGAGTTTCCTTCACATCCATGAATGGCATATCGATGTAAATGAGTGATCGCTGGAAATCTTTGGACACAAAGAAATGACGTAATTCGGGCGACAAACCATCATAGAACACAGAGATGAGGAAACTCTGTATTTCAGTACCCGCGGATTGGTCTCTATCAAGTTCCATTAACACGGTCCAGAATGTGGCACTGGCATTGTATTCCTCTGCAAACAAAAGATTGCAGACCTCTTTTGGAACATCGGGCATCGGCTCACAGAACTCAGCGATGGTACTCGAACCAGAGAAATTTAGAGATGCGCCGACTGATTTCATCAAGAATGCGATCGACACAGCAGTGGTACTGTCTACATTGTTTACCATATCAGATAAATTTTCAATTTTGTACAGGTTATTGAAAGGATCTTTTTGCGCTTCATTGTCTCCAGGTGTCAAAAATTCAGGCTCAGCAGCGATATCAGATTTTACGAGAATCATACCGACCTGCCCGCCGTCAAACTCTTGTGAATAGGTAATCATCTTCTCAACAGCTGGAGTATCTTCCTGTGGAGCCATTTCCAATAAATCGACATTTTCGTTGATTTGAGGCTGGTAAATCAAAGCGCTAGCCATCATAAGCAAGATGAAACCAGTTACCGCGATGCGACTCCATCGAATCGGTGCTCGTACCGCGACGATGAAAACTTTTGGAGGATCGTGCGATGGTTTCTTCAAATCAAGCAACATTGTCAAATTTGGGACCATAATCATGGTATACAGATACACGATGATGATGCCGCCTGCCAAAGAAACCCCGACGGTTTTAATGGGTGCCATTGGAGTGAGAATAAGCGAGATAAAACCGATCACTGTTGTCACTGCTGAGAGGAAAACAGCACGCCCAGTAGACTGTAAAGCCAACGCCATTTTTTCCTTTGGTGTCCCTTTCGATTCTGCATAACGATTTGTGATGTGTAAACCATACGAAACGCCTAGTGCGAGAATTATCGGGCCTACGATGATCACTGTCATCGTGACTTCATAATCGGTGAATCCAATCAAACCCAATGTCGCAAATACTGAACAAAGCGTCGGCAACCCAGCAATGATGACCACTTTGATACCCTGTTCCCAACGAATTCGTCCGGTCTGAAACAAGTCACAGTGGAATAGGAACAAAACGCCTGCAACAGCGACGACACCCACTGGGAAAATATCCCAAAACAGAATGAATGTATATTCCGTGACGGCGTTGGTGATCGGGGTTGGGCCCGTCAAGGTCATCATCAAACAGAGTTCTTCTTCAACCGTGGTCTCATCATCAATGCAGTTCCCATTTTTATCGATGCCACCCCAATGGTTTGCGATTGAAATTTCGCTTATCCTCTTTTGTGTGCGTTTAATCAATTCAGAGGTAGAAACATCAGGTATTCCGTCGCCGTTCTTGTCATTTTCAGCGACACCAACGATAATCACTGCACGGTTCCAGTAACCAGCTTCAGTATCGACAAAAGTTCCATTCTTCTTTTCACCCACATCTCGAACCAACTTGTCTTGCGCATTGGGAGGTAATTCGCCAATGATTTGGTCAATTCGATCTTGCTCTTCGGGGATGTTGTATCCTCCAACAATATCACCATTATCCAATATAATTTCACTAGCGTTTTCAGCCAACCAGTCACAAACACCAACAGGACAGGCTTGTCCTGCATTGCGAACAAATGCATCTGCTACACGTGGAGCACTCGAATTGATTTCTTTGACGACGGAAGAGATACTCAGAATGTAGATAATTTCGTCATCTTCACCATCATCGGATGGTACTGAATTCAATGCGGCTTCGATTTGATCCATCTGCATCAGTATGTCGCGATTCGTAATATTATTTCGGCCAGATTCGACATAAATAATCATCACGTTTGTTGTCCAATCTTCCTCTACTTCCTGAATATTGGCAGCCACTTCACTTCCTTCAGGCAAGAAAGCAGCCAAGTCACCGTTGACATTCATCGATGCCTCATCCTTCATACCATCAACAATGCCCGAATGATAGGCGAGGAAAGCGGTCACAAGTAGACAGATTACGACCGTCAATGCGGGAACTGCAGTCAGTATTCCAAAGAACGACATTTCTTGGAGCTCACGGCGAATCATCTTCGGTGCAGACAGGAGAGAACCGAAGCTTTTGCGTGACTCGAATTCAGTAATTCTGCGCCGAATATCCGAAGCGAAGTCACGGTCAACTGAATTGACCGCGGCGGCGTTATCGACCTCGTCCACGTCTTCCATTAACGCCCCTCTGGGGCGCTTCCCTGCATTCAACCTTTAATTCCTCATGCCCAATTGTCCAAGGGAGGCTTGAAAACCAAGTGACGTGACCGCGCGGTCGGACCTGTACGATTCACCGTACAAGGGCCGAGGTGGGGACACCACATGGCAAAGCCAACCATTACCGATAAACGCTGGTCA
>MDSW01159690.1_pt1 | contig 11302 bp, 10 predicted proteins | sample 811171 | NCBI WGS metagenome assembly MDSW01 (sample SAMN05326641, study PRJNA326480) | marine metagenome | isolation source: seawater | place: Atlantic Ocean: North West | collected 2012
GTTGAATTCATGTAAAAAGTACCTTAAAAATAAAAGTAAGCGACATACAATAACCATTGAATACATATTAATTGAAGGAGTAAATGATTCAATAAAGCATGCTAAAGAGTTAGTGAAAATATTAAAAGGAGTCTCATGTAAGATAAATCTGATTCCTTTTAATGCTTTTGATGGCAGCAATTATTCAAGATCTCCTGACAACACTATTCAAGCATTTAAAGATTTTCTAATACAAAAAGGAATGATCACGACTTTAAGAATAACCCGAGGTGATGCAATAGATGGAGCTTGTGGCCAACTTGTTGGTAAGCTTACAAAGAGTATTAGAGGAAAAAATACAGGGAATTCAATTAATCTTATTAATACGTCATGAACCTCAAATCAGCTCAAACTGCAAAAGTAGGCAAAATTTTTAAGGACGCTAGATTGCAGAAATCTTTAAGCCTAACTGAAGTTTCAATTGAAGCAGTTATCAATATTGAATATATCAGGGCGATAGAATCAGGAGACTATTCAGTTTTCCCTGCAAGAACATACGCACTAAAATATTTCGAAAAATATGCTAACTTTCTCTCAGTAGAGGCGACGTTTTTTGATATTTTTAATTTAGATTTAATTGAAAAGGCTGCAAGAGAAGAAAAATTGAGAAATCATCCAGATCCTTTTTTAGAGAAAAATAAAATATTTTCTTCTCTTGTAGTTGTTATCACTTTAATTGCAATTATTTTTCTTGTGATTATAGGTAATTCTATTGATGAAAAAAGTGAAGAAACCTCCACAAATCCAGTAATGCAAGACTCATTAGAATTGAATGTTGAACCAGAGCAAAGTCTTAAATCTGAAATAAAGGAGTTAAATGACCAGATCAATGATTTCTTGTATATAGATAAACTTGATTCAAATCAGGTTAATGTTAATGTTGACTCAATAGATCCTGATGCATGAATAACTCCTGGATAAAAAGAAAAAAGACTAATCACATTTTTGTTGGTGATGTAGGTGTTGGTGGCGATCATCCTATATCCATTCAGTCTATGACAAATACTAATACAGCTGATGTTGAAGCAACAGTTAATCAAATTGAACAACTTCAAGCAGCTGGCGCTGACATTGTAAGAGTTTCAGTTCCTGATGGTGATTGTGCAAAAGCATTCAAAAAAATTAAACAATCTGTCTCAATTCCATTAGTTTCAGATATTCACTTTGACTATAAAATCGCCTTGCTAGTTGCGGACTCTGCTGATTGCCTAAGAATTAATCCAGGAAATATAGGCAAAGAAAATAAAGTTAAAGAAATTATCCAGGCTGCTAATGACAATAATATTCCTATAAGAATTGGGGTTAATGCTGGTTCCCTTGAAAAAGATCTTCAAAAAAAGTACGGAGAGCCAAACTCTGATGCGTTAGTTGAATCTGCGCTGCGACATGTAGATATTTTAGATAGACATAATTTTTCTAATTTTAAGCTAAGTCTTAAGGCTTCAAATATTCAAATGACCGTTGAAAGCTATAGAAAGATTTCAGATTTGCTTGATCAGCCATTGCATCTAGGAATCACAGAATCTGGCAGTTATAGAGCTGGCTCAGTTAAATCATCAATTGGTTTGGGTATGCTTTTATCAGAAGGCATAGGAGATACAGTCAGAGTATCTTTAGCTTCTGATCCAGTAGATGAGGTTAAAGTTGGTTGGGATATCTTAAAAAGCCTTAATTTAAGAAGCCGCGGAATAAGAATAGTTGCATGCCCAAGTTGTTCAAGACAAAACTTCAATGTTATTGAGGTTGTCAATGAACTTGAGACAAGGTTTGAAGGAATTTCTGAGGATCTTGAAGTTGCAATAATTGGTTGTTATGTAAACGGACCCGGGGAGTCCAAAGCAGCAGATGTTGGGCTAACTGGTGGGCCTAGTAATTTATTATATGTTGATGGCTCACCTTCAAAGAAAATATCAAATGAAAAACTAGTTGATACAATAGAGGAGCAAGTTAAAGAACAACTCCATAAGAAAAAAGCTGTTGATATAATTGTTAAAGGTTAAAAATTGAAAATTCAATCATTGAGAGGTATGCCAGATCTATTTCCTGAGGATTTAGAGAGATGGCATTACTTTGAATCAAAGCTCACATACATTTTTAATTCTTTCAACACTCTCGAAATAAGAACTCCATTGTTAGAATCTACAGAACTTTTTTCAAGATCAGTTGGTAACTCATCTGACATCGTAAACAAAGAACTTTATTCTTTTTTAGATCGTAATAAAGAAAGCATTAGCCTCAGACCAGAAGGTTCTGCTAGTGTAATAAGGGCAATTATTCAAAAAAAACAAGAGCATGAAAAACATAAATTGTGGTATCAAGGCCCCATGTTTAGATATGAAAGGCCTCAAAAAGGCAGATTTAGACAATTTCATCAGATAGGAGTTGAGTATCTTGGTTTTGAAGAGGGAGTTTCAGAGTATGAGTTAATATCTATGGTTTTGCAGATCAATCAATCACTAGGCATAAGTGATTATACGCTTAAAATTAATCACCTTGGAGATGCTCATGCCAAGGAGAGTTTTTGTAATTCTCTAGTTAGTTTTCTTGAGCCACATGCGAATGAATTGCATGAAAAAGACCAAATAAGATTGAGGTCTAATCCATTAAGAGTCTTAGATTCAAAAGAAAAGTCTACGATTGAATTATTGAAAAATGCTCCTAAATTCCAAGATTTTATCTCAGAGGAGTCTAAATTATTTTTAGAAGGTCTTGTGAATTCATTTAAAGATCAATGCGATATTCAAATCGACCAATCATTAGTAAGAGGGTTAGATTATTATACAGGCGTTGTCTTTGAAACAGTTTCTAGTGAACTTGGAGCTCAAGATGCCTTCCTTGGTGGTGGCAGATATGACAATTTATCAAAACAACTTGAAGGGAAAGATATGTACTCTATTGGTTTTGCAATAGGTGTTGAAAGAATCATTGAGCTAATAAATATCGATGATTCAGGAAAAAAAATAAAAGTTGGATTTATTGTTAACGAGCAGCAGATTAGTCAAAAAACATATAAAATAGCTGATGATTTAAGATCAGCTAATAGCTGCATTATTCTTGATACTTTTTTGAGTGGTGGAAGCATTAAATCTCAGCTTAGAAGAGCGAATAAATCTGGATGTAGTTTCGCCATAATTATTGGAGAAGAAGAATTTAAAAATAATCAAGCTATATGGAAAGACCTTCGCGAGGATGGAGAGCAAGAAGTATTAAGCTTGCAAGAGTTGATCAATCAATATATTAATCTATAGGAGAGGTCATGGCAGAGTATAGTTCAGACGAAGAGAGATTTTCCGCTGTTGTTAATTTTTTTAAGGATTACAAAGTAATCATTTTGTCATCAATTGGATTAATCTTCATTTCTCTAGTATCAATAACTGGTTATCAATCATACAAAGAAAACAGAAGTTCAGAAGCTGCAATAATCTATGACTCATGGCTAGCTGAGCTTGAATCTAACAATGAAAATTCCTCAGAGACTTTTAAAAAATTACAAGTTAAATTTTCAGGTACTGGCTATGCTCAACTGGCTAGAATGATTAATGGTTCTAATTTAGCAAGGCAAGGAAATTTTGAGGATGCGATAGAAAATTTTGAGCAACTATCAGATGATACCTCAGGCTATTTTGGAAATGAGGTGCTTAATTCGATTGCTAAAATCAATATTGCAAGAATTGAATTGAGCAACAAGAACTATACCAAAGTATTGAAAGTTCTGGATTCTTTTGCCTCAAATTCAGAACATTCAATGGTTTATGAGATAAAAGGCGATGCACTAATTGGTTTAAAAAAAGCAGAACTAGCAAAAGAGCAATATCAATTAGCCATAGATAATGCACGTGATGAGTCACAAAAATCTATCCTTAACATCAAAATTAATTCTATACAGCTATAAAAAATGAGAACAAATATAGTTTTTGCAATTACGCTTTTTTTTATTTCATCTTGCTCAACTCTTGCGTTTTGGTCTGATGATTCAGAAGAAGAGACCTCTGAACCTGTTAAGCTCACAAAGATACAAAATCAATATCCTATAGATATTGAATGGAGAAGATCTTTTGATGGGGCTAATGATTTAGGTTCATTTGTGCCATCTTTTTATTCTGGCGAGATGATTGTTGCTGACCCTGGAGGCAACCTTTTATCAATAAATCCAAATAATGGCAAAACTAATTGGGATATGAATCTCAAGAGAGACTTGTCTGCCGGCACTGCATCTGGTTTTGGCAAGATCATCGTTTCTGATACTAATGGTTTTGTTATTGCCATTGATTCAGTTACAAAAGAAACTTTGTGGGAAAAAAATATTGGAGGAGAAGTTTTATCTAATGGAGTAATTTCTGCTTCATTGGTACTACTGAAAAATTCTGTAGGAGAATTAGTTGCATTAGATAGTGCAACGGGTGAACAAAAATGGTCATTTAGGTCTCAATTACCAGCTCTTACAGTTCGAGGCACTGGTGAACCCATTATTGAAAATGGCACTGTTTTCTCTACATTTGACAATGGAAGAATGGGAGCTTTTCAACTAGATACTGGATACTTTCTTTGGGATGGTCCAATTTCTTTTGTTGAGGGCACCTCTGAATTGGAGAATTTAATAGATGCTGATTCAGCTCCAGTTATTGCTCAACAATTAATATTTGCTACAAATTATCAAGGTAGATTAACCGCTTTTGATATTGCTCAAAAAAGGCCTGTTTGGAATGCAGAAGCATCCTCATTCCATTCTCCTATTATTGGTAACAATATGCTCATGGTCATCCAAGATGATGGCTCTATATTATCTTTTTCAATGACAAACCTGTCACCATCTTGGAGTTCAGAAGAATATCTGCGTAGAGAGCTTTCAAATGGATCTATGCTAAATAATTTAATGCTTGTTGGAGATTTAGAAGGCTACGTCCATATTATCAACCCTTTGACTGGAATAACCTTAGGAAGAAAAAAGGTTTCAGGCAATCCAATTATGAGGATAGTGTCTTTTAGAAATCTTGCATATGCTATTGATCAAGAATCTAATATAGTTGCAGTCTCCTTTTAAGATGTGTTTGAACAATGTTAAATTCTATAGCAATTCTTGGCCGACCAAATGTTGGCAAATCGTCTCTATTTAATAGGTTAACAAAAACACGAAACGCAATTGTTTCAGATTTTTCTGGTCTGACAAAAGATAGAAATTTCGGATATTTATCTATCAAAAATCATCGTTTTTTAATCATAGATACAGGGGGTATAGGCTCTGAGATTACCGAATTCAGTGATGCGATTACTCAACAGGCAATATTTGCAGCAGCAGATTCTAATTTAATATTGCTGGTCATAGATTCATCTGAAGAGCTAACACATGACGACATTAATCTGCTTGAAGTGATTAGAAAAATGAATAAAAAATTCTTTGTTGTATTAAATAAAATTGATATCAAAAAACAATCGAGCACAAAAGATGACCTAATGCAAAAAGGAGTAAGGTATCTCATTGAAATTAGTGCAGAGCATTCTAAAGGTATAAAAGATTTACAAATTCAAATTACAAATCAATTTGATCCACTTGTTGAAGATGATGATGAGATACAAGGAACAAAAATAGCAGTTATTGGAAGGCCAAACGCTGGTAAATCAACTTTCATTAATCAATTTACCAAACAAAATCGGTTAATTGTCTCTAATATTCCTGGCACAACCATAGATTCTATTCATGTACCGTTTTCATTTAATGAAAAAGATTATGTTTTTATTGATACTGCAGGAATTAGAAAAAAATACAAACAAAGTCATCCCGTAGAGTATTTTTCTTATGTAAGAGCCATGCATTCAGTAGACGAATCAGATATTGTGCTGATGTTAATTGACGCAACCAATGGAGTTGTGGATCAAGATCTAAGAATCTTAAATTTAGTTAGGGGTTATGGTAAACCTGTTATTGTGGCTTTGAATAAAATCGACGAGTTATCTAGAAAAAATATTCTTCAGTTAATGGAGACTAAGAAATTCCAAAATTCCGCTTTAAATAATTTACATGTAATAAAAATTTCTGCACTACATAAACATGGTTTCAAAAAACTATTTAATACAATTTTAAGGGTTAATAGACTGGCGAAAACTAATTTTTCAACTGGACGCTTAAATAAATTGCTTAAAAAATTTATGTCCTCTATTAATCCTCCAAGCGTATCTGGAAGACAGGTAAAAATGCGATATGTTCATTTTGGAGGCATTCATCCAACAAAATTAATCATTCATTCCAATGTTTCCTCTAAAATTCCTTCAAATTTTAAACAATACTTGATCAATTCTTTCAGAGATGAACTCAATCTTAAAAGCATTGAATTAAAAATTAATTTTAAGAAGGGTGAAAATCCTTATGATGGTAAAAAAAATAAATTAACTTCAAGGCAAATTAAAAAGAAAAAAAGACTTATTAAATATACTAAAAAAAGTAAGTAATATTTAAAATCTGTAGTAATACTACTTAATTAATGCTCAGAAAATGTTATTAATTAAGTATTTATATTTATATTGACAATTATTAAGATATATTTTCAAATCACACTACAAAATTATTTAGAATATATCTCAAATAGTTGTTACAATGTTAAATATACCACATCAGAAAGGAACATTTGTCTAATAAAAATAACAAAATTATACCTGTATACAGGCCTGTGTATATTAATTTAATGCAGATTAAATTACCCGTGTCTGCACTAATTTCAATTACTCATAGATTATCTGGCATATATAATTTTTTTATTACACTTCCTATCGCCCTTTATCTTCTATATTTTTCAACAAAAAGTTATAATGATTTTATTTTAATCCAAGACACATTGAGCAATCCTAATATAATATCAACATTTGTTACTTTTAGCTTTCTTGTTTATGCCTATCATATTCTTACGGGTATTAGACATTTACTACAAGACATTCATATTGGTGAATCATTGAGTGCATCTAGGAAATCTGCGTATTTAGTTTTAATTGTTTGGTTCTTATTGTTTTTTCTTTTAATGATGAGGCTATATTTATGAAGGGCTCATCATTATTCTATTGGGTTCGCTTATCAGCTCTTTTTATGCTGGGATATACCATCTGGATACTAAGTTTTATCCTTGTTAATAAGCCTGTTGAATACAATTCTTGGATTTCATTTACTAATCAAACATTGTTTCAACTATCAACAACCTTTGCAGCTTTTTTTGTTTTAATTCATTCATTTATAGGCTTGTGGACGGTTGGTACAGATTACTTTACATCAAGAACTCTTGGTTTTGTTCATCCATCTTTAGCCAAATATGCAGACCATATAAGAAGTGTATATACATTTTTGTTTGTAGCTTTAGGCGGATTAATTGTTACCACTACTTTATTTATCATTTGGAGTTAACTTTTGAATACTTTGAATTCTTCTAATATCTCAACTCTCGAGTTCGATGTGCTTGTCATTGGTGGCGGTGGTTCAGGAATGAGAACTTCTCTAGAGTTAGCTAAATCTGGATTAAAAACAGCTGTTGTTTCAAAGGTTTTTCCAACCAGGTCTCATACTGTCTCAGCCCAAGGAGGCATAACTTGTGCAATTGCCAGTGCTGACCCTCAAGATGATTGGCGTTGGCACATGTACGATACTGTCAAAGGATCAGATTACATTGGAGATCAAGATGCAATCGAGTATATGTGTTCTGAAGGGCCAAAAGCAGTTTTTGAACTTGAGCACATGGGGTTACCTTTTTCTAGAACTGAAAACGGTCGAATTTATCAACGCCCATTTGGAGGTCAGTCTAAGGATTTTGGAAAAGGTGGCCAGGCTGCAAGAACATGTGCTGCTGCAGATAGAACAGGACATGCACTATTGCATACTCTTTATCAGAACAATGTAAAAGAAGGATCTAATTTTCTTAATGAATGGTTTGCAGTTGATTTAGTTCTTAATCAATTTAAAGAAGTTACGGGAGTCATTGCATTTTCTATTGAGTCAGGGGAGGTTGCATATTTAAAAGCTCAAGCAACTGTCCTAGCAACCGGAGGTGCTGGCAGGATATATTCCTCAACAACAAACGCACTCATTAACACTGGTGATGGGCTTGGAATGTCATTGAGAGCAGGTATCCCCGCTCAAGATATGGAAATGTGGCAATTCCATCCAACAGGTATTTATGGAGCTGGATCTCTTGTTACAGAAGGATGCAGAGGTGAGGGAGGCTATCTTATAAATAAAGATGGAGAAAGGTTTATGGAACGATATGCTCCTAATGCTAAAGATCTTGCTGGTAGAGATGTTGTTGCTCGTTCAATGGTTTTAGAAATTCTTGAAGGGCGAGGGTGTGGAGATGAGAAGGATCATGTTTTTTTGAAGCTCGATCATCTAGGTGCAGATGTTCTAAATGCAAAATTACCAGGCATCTGCGAGCTGTCTAGAACTTTTGCGGCAGTAGATCCTGTTTATGAACCAATTCCAGTAGTTCCAACATGTCATTATATGATGGGCGGAACTCCAACGAATATTCATGGCCAAGCATTTAAAATTAGTAGTTCCAATGATGAATATATTCCAGGGCTTTTTTCAGTTGGGGAGGCAGCATGTGTTTCAGTGCATGGTGCTAATAGACTTGGCGGCAATTCTCTTTTAGATTTGGTTGTTTTTGGCAGGGCCGCTGGCATTCATATTAACGAAGCCATGAAATCTGGCGGCGGTGTTGCAGATGCAAGCAAAGATGACATTGATAAAGCTCTACACAATTTAAATGTACTCAATGAATCTTCATCAGGCTATGAAGTTTCAACAGTTAAAAAAGAACTTCAAGAAGTAATGCAAAATTATTTTGGTGTATTTAGGAGAGGCGATTATATGGAGAAAGGTGTTGCTGCCTTAAACGATATTCGTGAGAAGATCGAGAATCTTCATCTAAAAGATAAAAGTGCAGCATTTAATACAAATAGAGTAGAGGCTATAGAGCTGCAGAACTTGTTTGAGGTTGCTGAGGCGACTGCAATTTCTTCTCTTCAAAGAACTGAGAGTAGAGGAGCGCATGCTCGAGAGGATTATCCTGATCGAGATGATGAAAATTGGTTATGTCATTCGTTATATGATCCGACAACAAAAATTTTAGGTAAAAGACATGTAAATTTTGAGCCTTCTCAAGTTGAAGCATTTCCACCCAAAGTAAGAACCTACTAGGAATAAATCATGACACTTAGCATCAATATTTACAGATACAACCCAGAAAAGGACAAATTTCCTTACATGCAAAGTATTGAATTTGAAAAGCCTAAAAGAGATATTATGGTCTTAGAATTGCTCAATCAGCTGAAAGAAAAAGATCCTACTATTTCATACAGACGATCCTGCAGAGAAGGGGTTTGTGGCTCCGATGGAATGAACATTAACGGAAAGAATGGTTTAGCTTGCATCACACCATTATCATCAGTGATCAAAAAAAATAAGCTGGATCTTCGGCCGCTACCTGGTCTTCCTGTTGTTAGAGACTTAGTTGTAGATATGACTGAGTTTTACGCCCAATATGAAAAGATTAAGCCATTTCTTCAAAATGATACTCCTGTTGATATTGGAGAGAGGTTGCAATCACCAGAAGACAGGGACAAGTTAGATGGTCTCTATGAATGTATCCTCTGCGCTTGTTGCTCAACAAGTTGCCCATCCTTTTGGTGGAATCCTGATAAGTTTGTCGGTCCAGCGGCTCTACTTCAGGCATATAGGTTTATAGCAGATTCGAGAGATACAAAAACTGCTGAGAGACTGCAAAGTCTATCCGATCCATTTAGCGTTTATAGATGTCATGGGATTATGAACTGTGTGAGTGTTTGTCCCAAGGGACTTAATCCTAATCAAGCAATTGGAGAAATTAAGTCAATGCTTCTTTCAAATAAAAGCAACCATAATATTATTACCTCTGATAAGACTGGATAACAAATGAATAACATGGAACATCTTCGGTCAACTTCCCACACCGCAGGTGCCCAAAGCGCATATTTAGAATCTTTGTATGAGTCTTATCTAAAGGACTCTTCCTCAATCCCTGAAGACTGGAGAATATATTTTGACTCTCTGCCTCAAGTGAATGGGTCAAATGAAGAAATTTCTCATCAAGAAGTTATCAGCAGATTTAAAGAAGATGAAGTTAATCCCTCAGTTCAAAATATTGCAGGAGAAACTAAATCAAATGTTAATCAAACTAAAGTATTTCAAGTAATAGAAGCATATAGAAATAGGGGGCATCAAAAAGCTAATCTAGATCCCTTGGGATTAAAGCCTATCAGATATACAGATGATCTAAATATTGAATTTTACGGATTGGATTCATCAAATTTATCTGAAGTATTTAATATAGATTCATTCAATATAGGCAAAAGATCAGCCTCTTTGTCAGAGATTTTAAAAGCGTTAGAATCGATATATTGTCAGACACTTGGTATTGAATACAATCACATTTCCATATTACCTGAGAGACAATGGTTTCAAAACCGTCTCGAGCCCAACCTAGGAAAATTAAATTTTAATCCCGAAGAGCAAAAATATATTTTAAAGCGCTTAAGTTCAGCTGAGGGCCTCGCAAAATTCTTGGCATCAAGATATCCAGGTATGAAAAGATTCGGAATCGATGGCGCTGAGTCGTTAATTCCGCTAGTCGATAGTCTTATTCAAAATTGTGGAGTATTTGGCGCGGAACAAATCTGTTTTGGAATGGCCCATAGAGGAAGATTAAATCTGTTGGTAAACGTTTTAGGGAAATCTCCAAAAGAACTATTCTCTGAGTTTGAAGAAGATTACGAATTAGAGGGCGCAAGCACCGGAGATGTAAAGTATCATCTTGGCTCTTCAACCAACATATTAACTCCTAATGGAGAGGTACATGTATCACTAACAAATAATCCATCGCATCTAGAAATTGTTGATCCGGTTGTCTTAGGTTCAGTCAGGGGAAGACAAGATAGAATTGGAGATGATAAGAAAGAATTAGTAATTCCCATTCTAATACATGGTGATGCATCTTTTTCGGGCCAAGGAGTTGTGATGGAAACTCTTCAAATGTCTCAAACAAGAGGGTACGGAGTTGGAGGCGCCATTCACGTAATAGTTAACAATCAAATCGGTTTTACTACTTCAAATGAGGAAGATTCTCGATCAACGCAATACGCAACTGATGTTGCAAAAATGATTGAAGCTCCGGTTCTTCATGTAAATGGGGATGATCCAGAAATGGTAGTTTTTGCAGCAAAATTAGCATGCGAATATAGATATAACTTTAAA
>MDSW01206497.1_pt1 | contig 11302 bp, 10 predicted proteins | sample 811171 | NCBI WGS metagenome assembly MDSW01 (sample SAMN05326641, study PRJNA326480) | marine metagenome | isolation source: seawater | place: Atlantic Ocean: North West | collected 2012
AATATAATTTCCAATAATCTTGCGAAATCTCTAACATGACAGTAGGGCCTCCATGTGTGCTCATCAAATACTACTAATTCCTCTTTAAAAAATAAATCTCTGGTAAATTCGCTAATAGTTAAATCAAATCTCATCCTTGGGGAAAGTCCAAAAGCAGTAGCAAACCTCAAAACAACACCACTATATTTAGTTTTTCCTTTTTTACTTAGTAAGTATTTTTCTGCTCCAACTTTAGCTTTGGCATATAACGATAAAGGATTTAAATTAAATTTTTCATCGGCTAGTTCATCTTCTTTGATTAATCCATAATTCGAACAAGTTGAAATAAAAACTAGCTTTTCAATATCTTTATTGTCGAAATAATCAATACACTTTAAAATTTGATTTTCATTGATGAAACCAGATTCTTTTGGATAATTTTTAGTAATTGGGTCTCCAACTAATCCACCTAATAAAAAAACTTGATTAACATTTTTTGTGCATTCATCAAGAACATTATAATCTCCGAAATCACCTTTGAATAATTTATAATTTGGATCCCCTATATATGGTGCTACTGAAAACTGATTTTCATAGACAAATTGATCTAAAACATTTACCTTAAATCCTAGTTTTAAAAAATGAGATGTAACAACAGAACCAACATATCCTGCACCTCCAATTAATAAAATATTTTTCATAATATAAATTTATAAATTTTTAACTATACTCTTAGCAATAGAAAAAGATGAAGTAGCGGCTGGTGAAGGTGCATTTAAAACGTTTACAATATGATTGTTAATTTGAATTTTGAAATCGTCTAAAAGATTACCATCTCTAGATAACACCTGTGCTCTTACACCAGAGCCTGCCTTAACTAGATCTTCATTTTTGATATCTGGAATAAGTTTTTGCAAAGAAGTTGTAAAGGCAGTCTTTGAAAGTGATCTATATATTTCATACAAACCAGTTTTTCCATATTTTGCTGTAATTCTCCAAAATCCTGGCCATGATATAGTATCATAGAAATCTTTAAAATTAAAGTCATTGAATTTGTAACCTTCCCTTTTAAAAGACAAAACTGCATTTGGGCCAGCCTCAATTTCTCCACCGATTGTTCTTGTAAAATGCACCCCGAGAAAAGGGAAATTTGGATTAGGTACTGGGTATATTAAATTTTTTACATACTTTTTTGCATTTTCATTTAGCTTATAATATTCTCCTCTAAAAGGGACTATTCTATATTTATCTTCATTATTGTCTGATTTTGAAACTCTATCTGAAAATAAACCACAGCATACAATTACTTTTTTTGATTTTATAAAATTTTGATTAAAATTGATTATAAAATCATCATGCCCTTTTATTTCATTAATTCTACTGTTAAAATAAAATTTAACCCCTCTTTCCAATAAAATTTTCTTTAGTTTTTGAGATACTTCTGAATAATTTATAATGCCGGTTTGAGGAACGTAAATTGCATTTACACCGGAACAGTAGGGTTCAAAATCTCTTATTTTTGAATTGGAATTAATATATTCAAGGTTATTTAGACCATTTTTTATTCCCCTTTCATATATTTTTTTCAAAACATTTATTTCTCTTAAATCTGTGGCAACAATTAATTTTCCACATAATTCGTGCTTGACATTGTATTTTTTTGAAAATTTTAAAAGCAAATCATATCCTAAAATACAGTTCTTTGCCTTAAGACTACCAGGCTCATAATAAATTCCTGAGTGAATTACACCACTATTATTACCAGTTTGATGTTTTGCTACATCATTTTCTTTTTCAACTATACTGATTTTACTGCGTGGATATTTGCTACTTAATTCATATGCAACTGAAAGACCTACAATGCCAGCCCCAATTATTGTGTAATCATTCATAATAAATTATAGTCTCCAAGTCGGATTCTTTACAACTCCTTTTAAGTCAATTAAGATTTTATTTTTCTTTGAAATCCTATCAAAATCTTTTGTTGATAGCTTAAAAAACTCATTATGTGAAACACAGATTATAATAGAATCAAACTTTTTATTGCTAACAAATGGGTTAGAGATAAAATTAATTTCTTCATCAGGGTCAAAATTAACATGTGGATCATACACTGAAACATCAGCACCCAAAAATTTTAGTTTTTTATAAACATCTTTAACCTTGGTATTTCTCATATCAGGACAATTCTCCTTAAATGTATAGCCCAATAACAAAATTTTTGATTTCTGAATGATTTTTTTGTGTTTTATTAATATTTCTATTGTTTGTTCAACAATAAAATTTACCATATCATTATTAATCTGCCGAGCATTTAATATTAGGTTTGGTCGATATCCAAGCTCCTCAGATTTGAATGTTAAATAATATGGATCAACTCCAATACAGTGCCCACCTACTAATCCAGGCTTGAAATCTATGAAATTCCATTTTGTACTCGCAGCTTCCAAAACTTCCAAAGTGTCAATATTCATATTATTGAAAATAATTGCTAATTCATTAATTAGAGCAATATTAACATCTCGCTGAGTATTCTCAATAACCTTACATGCTTCAGCTACTTTGATTGAGCTAGTCAAAAATGTTCCGTTATCTAATATTGAATCATATAATTTATCTATTTTTTTAGCTACTTTTGGGGTAGAACCAGATGTTATTTTTATTGTATTTGCAATTGTATTTATTTTGTCGCCTGGGTTTACACGCTCTGGTGAATATCCAACAAAAAAATCTAAATTAAATTTTAAATTAGATCCCTTTTCTAATTCCTTAACGCAAATATCTTCCGTGACTCCAGGATAAACTGTTGACTCATAAATAACTATATCATTTTTCTTTAAAATATTTGCAAGAGATTTGGAGGCAGAAATTATATGGCTTAAATCTGGTTTGTTATGAGAATTTACAGGAGTTGGAACGGTTACAATGTAAACATTACAATCAGAAATATCAGCGTATTTTTCGGTAAATATATTTTTATTGTTTAGCTTAACTAAATCTTTAGTGGAAATTTCATTAGTTAAATCAATATTTTTTAAAAGTTGGTTAATTCTCTTAGAATTTATATCATACGCTTTGACATAATAATCTTTCTTTGCAAAAGCATTGATTAAGGGCAAACCAACATATCCTACTCCAATAATACCTATACGATATTTCATACAAAATATTTATACAAATATGTGAAAATTATGGGTATAATTAGATAAAAATTGCAGTTAATACAATGTCAATTATTATTTTTTAAAATGGATTGTATTGTTAAATCGATGCAATCTTCGAAGTTTAAATAACTTTGCCATTGAAAATCATTGAGTATCTTTTCAGAATTTATACTATACCTAAGGTCATGACCCTCACGATCTTTAATAAAGTTAATTTTGTTTAAAATAGATTCATAATCATATTTTTCTGAAAGAATTTTTGATATTTTTTCGATTATTTGAAGGTTACTAAATTCATTTTTTGAACCAATATTATACTTCGAACCAGAAGGGGCTTTGTTAAAGATTAAATCAATAGCCTTACAGTGTTCACTTACGAATATCCAATTTCTTATATTTAAGCCATTTCCATAAACAGGTATTTTTAAATTATTTATTCCGTTAAATATTATTTTTGGAATAAACTTTTCTAAATCTTGATTTGGTCCGAAATTATTTGAACTAACCGAAGTTGTAGTCTCTAGCCCAAAAGTTTTGTTATAACTTCTAACCAGCATATCAGCACTTGACTTTGATGCTGAATATGGAGAGTTAGGTGAATAATTAGATTCTTCAGTAAAGCTACCTTTATCAATACTTCCATATATTTCATCAGTTGATATTTGATGAAATCTTGCATGACGAAATCTTAATTTGGGTTTATTTGGTTTTATCATCCAAAACTTGTAACAGGTATTTAACAAATTAAATACCCCATTTACATTTGTTTTAATAAATACTTCAGGGTCAGATATGGAATTGTCAACATGGGTCTCGGCAGCAAAGTTTATAACGCCGTCAATATTATATTTTTTAAAAACTGTATTTAAAAGATTGGAATCAGTAATATCGCCAATAATTAATTTATATCTGGAATTTGATTTAAACTTTTCTGTGTTTGAAATTTTTCCCGCATAAGTTAACTTATCAATATTATAAACGTTTAAGTCAAGATAATTTTGGAATAAATAATCAATATAATTTGAACCGATAAAACCAGCTCCTCCAGTTACAAGTAAATTTTTACATCTGAATTTCATCTTTGTTGCTTTTTTGTAGGGTATGTTTTAAACTTAACTTCCAATCAGTAAGGGAATAATCGAAATGTTTTTTAATTTTATTACAATTTAAAACAGTGAATCTTGGCCTAAGTACAAGTTTGTCAATATCCTTTGAAGGCTTTAATCTTTTTGTGTCAAAATTTAATAATTTCAAAATATAAAATGCGAATTCATATCTTGAGCATGAACCATCATTTGAGAAATTATATATCTGCGTTGTCTTACTTTTTATAATTGGGATTATTTTTAATATAAATTTTGCTAAATCATCTGAACATGTTGGACTACCAATTTCATTATCAATAACATTAATAAATTCCTGTTTATCCAATTTATTTAATATTTTTTTTAAAAAACTGTTGGAATGTAGAGAATAAATCCATGATGATCTGATTATTACAGAATTTATTAAATTATACGAGAGTACTTTTTTTTCGCCATTGAGCTTTGTCAAACCATAGTAATTAATCGGATTTGGAATATCGGTTTCTAGATATTTAACATTTGTCATTCCGTCAAATACATAATCAGTTGAAATATGAATAAGTTGTAATTTTTTTTCTGAGCATATTTTGGCAAGATTATCAACCGAAATATTATTCACCAAATCTGCTAATTTTTTATTTTTTTCTGCGCCCTTCACGTTTGTGTATGCAGCACAATTAATAATCGAATGAATTTTATTTTCAACAATGTAATCATTAATTTTATCAAAGTTGTTTATGCTAAGCTGTTGATGAGATGTGAAAAAATAATTATTTTCTTTAAAATATTTACTAGCTCTTCTTAACGAAAGTCCTAGCTGACCATTGCTTCCTGTTATTAAAATATTTTTAGCTTTTACCATATAAAGTCAATTAGTTCCTTATCCTTTTTTGAAATTATAATTTCATTTACCGGTATACCCCATTCAATTTTAAGAAACTTATCATCAAAAGAAATTCCTTTTTCAGATGATTTGTTATAATAATTATCAACCTTATATTTTACAATTGACAACTCTGATAGTGATAAATAACCATGTGCAAAACCCTTTGGTATAAATATCGACTCATTATTTTCTGCTTTTAGATTATAAGAAAAATATTTTCCGTAAGTTTTTGATTCTTTTCTTAAATCAACAGCCACATCAAATATTTCGCCTAATTGAACACTTACTAATTTAGATTGAGCAAATGGAACATCCTGATAATGTAATCCGCGCAGAACATTTTTTTTTGATTTCACAATATTTTCTTGACAAAATTTGATTTGATAACCTAATTCTTCTTCAAATATATTTTTTCTGAAGACTTCCTTAAAGCAACCTCTTGTGTCTTCAAAAATTTTATGATTAACAATAAATAAGCCTTTAAAATCAGTTTCAATCACTTTCATTTGACAAAATTTTGTATAAATATTTTCCGTAATCACTATTTTTCATAGAATTAGCAATAGAGAGTAATTGACTTCTGTTAATATAACCTTTTCTGAAACAAATTTCTTCAATACAGCAAATCTTCTTCTGAGTATTTTTTTCTATTGTTTGAAAAAGTTGAGAAGCTCTAATTAGTGAGCTATAGGTTCCTGTATCTACCCATGAAATAGTAGAATCAAGCTTTAAATGCTTCAGCTTATTTTGGCTTAAGAACATATTATTCAAATCAGTAATTTCTAATTCTCCTCTTTTACTTGGCTGTAAGTCTTTAACAAGGTCAATTACATTATTTGTGTAAAAATATAAACCTGAAACTATGGTATTTGATTTTGTATTAGTAGGCTTTTCAATAATACTTTTGATTTTATTTTTTTTGTCAAAATTTATTACTCCAAAATCCTCAGGATTTTCAACATCAACACCAAGAATAGTAGAAAACCCCTTGGACAAATTAAATTTTGCTTTATTTAAATAAAAATTAAAATTTTCTCCGTAAAAAATATTATCACCTAATATTAACATAACGTCATCGTTGTCAATAAAATCTGAGCCAATAATTATTGACTCAGCTATTCCATTTGGATTCAATTGGATTTCATAAGAAATATTAACTCCAAATATTTCACCATTGCCTAATAATCTTTTGAATTGGGGTAGATCAAACTTGGTTGTAATTATTAAAATATCATTTATACCAGCATTTATAATCGTCGATAATGGATAATAAATCATTGGCTTATCATAAACTGGCAACAAGTGCTTTGAAACCGCAAAAGTAAGAGGATATAATCTAGACCCTAAACCTCCTGCTAATATTATTGCCTTTGTTAATTTTTTCATCTGTTTTTTTTAAAATATTTGATAGTGTTTATTAAACCATCCTCCAGATTAATTAATGGACTCCATTTCAAAATATTATTTGCAATTGTAATATCAGGTTTTCTTTTCTTAGGGTCATCTTTTGGTAAATCTTTATATATAATCTTTGATTTTGAACCTGTTAGATTAATTATCTTTTCAGCTAACTCCTTTACTGTAATTTCGTATTTATTTCCGATATTCACAGGTCCCTTAAATTCATTTCCTGTATCCATTGTTTTCATCAAACCAATAATCAGATCATCAATATATTGGAAAGATCTGGTTTGATCTCCACTACCATTTACGGTTATATCTTTATTATTTATAGCCTGTAAAATAAAATTTGACACAACCCTTCCGTCATCAACAGCCATGTTAGGACCATAGGTATTAAAAATTCTTACAATTTTAATCTTTAGTTTGTGCTCTCGGTGGTAATCCATGAATAATGTTTCGGAACATCTCTTTCCCTCATCATAACATGATCGTGGTCCAATTGGATTCACATTTCCATTATAGGTTTCATATTGAGGATGGATTTTTGGATCACCATAAACCTCACTAGTACTTGCCTGCAGAATTTTAGCATTATTTTTTTTTGCTAAACCAAGTATATTGATTACCCCTATCGTACAAGTTTTTATGGTTTTAATTGGATTATATTGATAATGTATTGGAGAAGCAGGACAGGCTAAATTATATATTTCATCAATATTTTCCCTAAAGTAGGGTTGAATTATGTCATGATTAACAAATTCAAAATTAGTTTTATCAATTATATCTGAGATATTTTCTAAAGAGCCGGTGAAAAGATTATCTAAACAAATTATATTATGTCCCAATTTTATGAGTGCTTTGCACAAGTGCGACCCGATAAATCCAGCTCCTCCAGTGACTAAAATATTTTTTGACTTATTTTCTTCCAAGAGCAAAATAATTAAATCCTATTTTTTTTATTTTATCAACATTTAAAATATTCCTACCATCAAATATATATGCTGGCTTTTTGATGTTTTCAAATACCATTTTCCAGTTATAATCATTAAATTGATCCCACTCAGTCAATATTGCAATTGAATTGTATTCAGAGATATTTGAAAAAGGGTCGTGGATAAACTTTACCAATGTTTTGTCATAATCAGAATTTAAATTTGATAGATCATCAATAACTTGATCCTCAGAAACCTTTGGGTCGTATACATCAATTTCGATCATTTCATTAATCAGATTATTTGCTACGTAGATTGCGGCTGATTCTCTAGTGTCATTTGTATTTTTTTTAAATGCCCATCCGAGTAATAATACTTTTTGTTTAAGATTGTTACTTTTTATACAATCAATTATTTTTTTTGAGAATCTATCTCTTTGATGAACATTAATTATAAGAATTTGCTCCCAATAATCTGCAACTTTTTTAAGACCTAAAGATCTAGAGATATAAACAAGATTTAGAATATCTTTTTGGAAGCAACTTCCACCAAAACCCACTGATGTTTTTAAAAAACTGTTACCAATCCTAGAATCCATTCCTATTGCTTTTGACACTTCCTCTATGTCAGCGCCTGTCTTCTCACACAATTCTGACAGTGAATTAATAGATGATATTCTTTGAGCCAAAAAAGCATTTGCAGTTAATTTAGAAAGTTCTGAAGACCATAAATTTGTTGTAAGAATATTGCTTTTTGGAACCCATGAAGAATAAATTTCAACCAGAGAATCAATAGCTTTTTGTCCTTCCGGAGTACTATCTCCTCCGATTAAAACCCTGTCAGGAATTTCTAGGTCCCTCATTGCAGTTCCTTCTGCTAAGAATTCAGGATTAGATAAAATTTGAAAATTAATATTAAGTTTATTAGATGTTAAAATTTCTTTTATTTTTTCTGATGTTCTAACTGGGACTGTAGATTTTTCAACAATAATTTTGTCATTTTTTGACACAGCTGCTATCTGTCTTGCACAGGATTCTACATATTTTAGATCAGCTGCATATCCTTTACCTTCACCATGTGTTTTTGTTGGAGTGTTGACGGAAATAAATATCATTTCAGAATTAATAATATGTTTTTCTATTTCTGTTGAAAAAAATAAATTTCTTCCTCTAGCTTCTGAAACGACCTCAGACAAACCAGGCTCATAAACGGGTAAATTTTCTAAATTTTCAGAATTCCATGCTGCAATTTTATCAGAATTCATGTCTACAACATTAACTTTAATATGGGGGTTTTTTTGAGCAATAATTGACATTGTCGGACCTCCGACATAACCAGCACCAATACAACATATATTTTTAATTTTCATATTTTAATTATTATTCTAAAATCCTTATGACAATTTTTTATTTTGATTTTTATTGTTTTTTTCCCAACTCCATGCACTTTCAAGCGCTGAACTAAAGCTCATTTTTGGAAACCATCCTAATTCTAAATTAATTTTCCGATTATCAGAATAAATTTTTTCAACATCTCCGTCTCTTCTTTCTCCAATTTTATAGGAAATTTTTATATTATTGATTTTCTCAAAAGAATCTATAACCTCCTTAACACTAACGCCTTTCCCTACTCCAATATTATATGCTTTTTTTATTTCTTCATTATTTAGGATATAGGTTACAGCCATGACATGCGCCCTAGCAAGGTCTACAACATGAATGTAGTCTCTTACACACGTACCGTCATGCGTGTTATAATCATTACCAAATATTAACATTGAATTTCTTTTACCACTCGCTACTTGACAAATAATTGGAAGAAGATTATTTGGTTTATCTGCAGAACAATCTCCAATAAGGGACGAGCTGTGAGAGCCTATGGGGTTAAAATATCTTAGTGATATACTATTAATTTGAGATTTCTCAATTAGTTTTTCACACAATTGTTTGGTTTCTGCATATGGCGATTCTGCTTTTTTAAAAGGAGCTAATTCACTTACGGGTAAATTATCCGGACTACCATATACGGTACATGAGGATGAAAAAATAATATTTTCAATCTTGTGTTTTTGCATTAATTCTAAGAGAATTTCTAGAGAACCTAGGTTATTAGAAAAATATTTTTTAGGCTTTCTTACTGATTCCTCAACAGACTTATAAGCAGCAAAATGTATAACTGCTTTAATATTAATTTCCTTAGTAAATAAATTATCCATCGAAACAAAATCAGTACAATCTACTTTATAAAAAGTAATTTTATCTTTAATTATTTCTTCTGCACCTTTGATATTATGCAATGAGGAATTACACAAATTATCTACAATAATAGGTCTGTAGCCAGAGTTATATAACTCAACAATTGTATGAGAACCTATATAACCTGCACCACCAGTCACTAAAATGTCTTTTTTCTTCATTAAAAAAACTCTTTAACCTTTTCAGTAATATATTGTTGATTGGAGTTTTCCAATTCAGTATGAATGGGTAATGAAATTACTTCATTACACAGTTTATCAGTATTTTGAAGGGTTTGATTATTTTTATATGGCTTTTGTCTATGCACAGGAATAGGGTAATAAATCATAGTTGGAATTCCTAAATCATTTAGGTAATTTTTAAGCTCATTTCTTTTTCCATTTAATACTCTAAGTGTATATTGATGATAAACATGGTCTGAACCAGGACTGACTTTTGGAATAATGATTTCGTCTATTTCATTAAATGCATGATTATAGTTCTCAGCCATAATTTTTCTATTTGAATTATACTCGTCCAGATATTTTAACTTAATGTTTAAAATTTCCGCTTGGATAGAATCTAATCTGGAATTACAACCAATAATTTCATGATGATATTTAATTTTTTCTCCATGATTGACTATCATTTTTATCTTGTTAGCCAAATCATTATCATTAGTGAAAATCGCTCCACCGTCACCATAGCACCCTAAGTTTTTTGAAGGATAAAAAGAAGTGGTGCCAATATCACCAAGTGTTCCTGTATATTTAATTTTCCCATCAGGGGATTTATATTTACATCCAATTGCTTGTGCATTATCTTCAATAATTTTAAGATTATGTTTTTTTGCAAGTGAAATAATTTCATTCATTTCACATGCTTGACCATATAAATGCACAGGAATAATTGCTTTGGTTTTATCACTAATGTGAGGTTCTATTAATTCTGCTGTTGAATTAAAAGTATTTAAATCAACATCACAAAAAACAACTTTAATTCCAAGAATTGCGGCTGCCTCAGCTGTTGCAATATATGTCCACGAAGGACATATTACTTCATCTCCTTCCTTTAGTCCTAGCGCCATAAATGCAATTTGTAGTGCGTCAGTACCATTGGCACAAGGGACTACATTATGTACATTTAAATACTTAGAAAGGTTGTGAGAGAATTCTTCAACAATAGGTCCATTTATAAATTTACCAGATTCAATTGAGGAAATAATATTCTTATCGATCTCATTTTTGATTTTAGAGTATTGCCCCAACAGATTAACCATTTGAATATTAATTCTTTTCATTTAATTTAATTTACAACCTAAATATTTTCAATTAAATAAATCATCATTAATTAATTAGTACCTGTATTCATCTGATTTAAAAGGACCCTGCTTACTCACACCAATATATTCAGACTGTATGTCATCAAGTGTAGTTAGCTCTACACCTAATTTTTCAAGATGTAACTTAGCTACCTTTTCATCTAAGTGTTTAGGTAATGTGTAAACCTTGTTTTCATATTTTGACGAATATTGCCAAAGTTCAATTTGGGCTAAAACTTGATTTGTAAAAGAATTACTCATGACAAAACTTGGGTGACCTGTAGCACAACCTAAATT
>MDSW01111844.1_pt1 | contig 11300 bp, 11 predicted proteins | sample 811171 | NCBI WGS metagenome assembly MDSW01 (sample SAMN05326641, study PRJNA326480) | marine metagenome | isolation source: seawater | place: Atlantic Ocean: North West | collected 2012
AGCTATAACTGTTGAGTCAGCTTGTCTTGCAATTTTTCCTGTTTCTAATTTAAGTTTTCTTCCTGCCCATTCAATTTCTATATTTTTTACATTAAACATTTTTTTCTTTCCTCTTTATTTACCTCTTATATTTAGTTTTTTAATTAATTCTAAATATTCAGAATTATTTTTTTTAGATAAGTAATTTAGTAATTTTTTTCTTTTATTGACTAAAGCGACCAATCCTCTTTTAGAATGATTATCTTTACTATGGGATTTAAAGTGTTCAGTTAAATTTTTAATTCTTTCACTTATAACTGCTATTTGAACACTAGTTGAACCAGTATCTTTTTCATTTTTAGAAAATTCATTGATTAAATTTTTTTTTATATCTTTAGTGATCGACATCATAACTCCTATATTAAAATCTTTTTCGGTTTGAACAAATTACCAATTAATTTGCCAATAGAGACAATGTCTCCCTTATGAGATAAAAAAACTAGTTTTTTATCTAAGTACTTCAGATGAGATTTTTCAAATATATTCTCATCAATTTTAATTGATCTACCAAATGATAAATTTTTTAGATCATTTTCTTCAACAATTTCATAAGCCAAGATGTCGTCCAGCATGGAAATTGTTGATTTGATGCAATTAATTTCAAATTGCCTTTGACCTATTTTTAATAGATCGTCCAGCAAAATCGATGATTTCTTGTCAAATTTACCTACTTTTGTCCTTTCTAAAGATGAAATATGCCCATAAGTTTTAAGTTTAATTCCTAAATCTCTTGCGAAACTTCTTACATAAAAACCTTTGCCACATTGTATTTTAAATACTGTTTTTAAATTATCATGCTTAACAACTTCTAAACTATTTACAAAAACTTTTTTTGGTAAAATTTCAAAATCTTTTTTTTGTCTTGCTAATTTATATGCTCTTTCACCTTTTATTTTTACTGCTGATACTTTTGGGGGTGTTTGATAAATATTTCCTTTAAAATTTTGTAATAGATTTTTGATATCTTGAATTTTGGGTTTTATATTAGACTTAAATAATATCTCTCCTTCACTATCATCCGTAGTAGTTTGAGATCCCCAATAAACAGTAAAAATATAACATTTTAAATCAAGATTAATGAAAGGAATAAGCTTTGTTGCTTTTCCCAAAGCTATGGGCAAAACACCTTCAGCAAGTGGGTCAAGGGTGCCTGCATGTCCAATTTTTTTTATAAGATATTTTTTTTTTATTCTTTTAATTACTTGAAAAGATGAGATATTTTTAGGTTTATATATGTTTATCCACCCTTGATTAGTGGTCATTCTTTAATATCTCTTATTACATTTTTATTCATTAAAAGTTTTTCTATTTTTTCAGCTTCATCAAATGAGTCATCTAAAAAAAAGGTTAATTTAGGAGTAAATTTAGAATGTATTTTTGCTTTTGATATAAATTTTTGAAAAATAAATTTTTTTTCATTTAAGTTTTGTAAAATATTGGATTTATTTTTACCGCCGAGTGGCATAAAATAAACGTTAGCGATTTTTAAATCTTTTGACATTCTAACAAATGAAACAGTTATGGAGGCAGCATGAATCTTCTCGTCATAAAAATCCTCTTTTAACAAACAATCGCTAATTAATGACCTTATTAATTCTCCAAATCTAATTTGTCTTTGACTTTCCATTTATTTTAATAAAAAAACTAAAGTTTTCTATCGGTAGTTATTTCATCAAAAGTTTCAATTATATCACCAACTTTTATATCACTATAATTGTCAATCATCACCCCACATTCAAATCCTGTTTTGACTTCTGAAACCTCTTCTTTGAACCTTTTAAGACTACTTATTGTGCCTGTATGAATAACAACATTTTCTCTAACTATTCTAATTTTGGATTTTCTGGATATTAAGCCCTCTTTAACCATACAACCAGCAATATTTCCTACTTTAGAAATATTGAAGACTTCTCTTATCTCCACATTACCAGTTATTTTTTCTGAAATATCAGGTTTTAAAAGTCCAGATAATAAATTTTTGACATCATCAATTAGTTCATAAATAATTGAGTAGTATTTTATATCAACACCATCTCTTTTAGCAATATCTCTTGCGTGAGGCAAAGCTCTCACATTAAAACCAACTATAAATCCGTTACTTGATCCAGCTAAAGTAACATCACTTTCAGTAATAGCTCCTACACCTTTATATATTACATTAACTTTAACTTCATCCGTTGATAATTTTGATATAGAATTTTCAATTGCTTCAGCAGAGCCTTGAACGTCAGTTTTAATTACAACTGGAAGATTTGTTGCTTCACCCTTATTAATTTGTGCAAACATTTCTTCAACATTAGATTTAGCAACTGTATTTTTTTGAATTTGAGCTTTATTAGATCTATATTCAGCAATTTTTCTTGCTGTTGATTCACTTTCTACGACAATAAAATCATCTCCAGCTAGTGGGTTAGAATCAAATCCTAGCACCTCAACGGGTAGTGATGGTTCAGCTTCATTTATATTTTGACCTTTGTCATTGATTAAAGCTTTAACCTTTCCCCATTCTGAACCTGAGACAAATATGTCACTAACTTTTAAAGTTCCTTTCTGGACTAATACAGTGGCTACAGAACCTCTTCCTTTTTCTAATTTTGATTCTATTATAACGCCCCTTGCTGATCTATTTGGATTTGCTTTTAAATCAAGCAAATCTGCTTGCAGATTGATTGCTTCTTCTAATTTATCAAGATTTGTTCCTTTTATTGCAGATACCTCAATATCTAAAACTTCACCGCTTAATTTTTCTACAATTATTTCGTGTGAGAGTAATTCATTTCTAACTTTATCAGCATCAGAATTTTCTAAATCAATTTTATTAATTGCCACTATAATTGGCACATTCGCTGATTTTGCATGAGCTATTGACTCAACTGTTTGAGGTTTAATACCATCATCAGCTGCTACAACTAGTATTATTATATCAGTTGCTTGTGAACCTCTTGCTCTCATATTAGAAAAGGCTGCATGACCAGGAGTATCTATAAATGTTATTTTTTTATTCTTGTTAGTAATTTGATATGCACCAATATGTTGAGTTATACCTCCAGCTTCACCAGAAACTATATTTGTCTTCCTAAATGCATCCAATAGACTTGTTTTTCCATGATCTACATGTCCCATTATAGTTACTACTGGTGGTCTTTTAATTAATAATTTTTCATCGTCCTTAAAATCCTCAATTTCACTTAATACGTCATCATCTTTAACAACTGTAACTTTGTGACCAAGTTCCTCTGCAACAAGCTGTGCTGTATCAGACTCAAGAGATTGCGTAGCATTTGCCATAACTCCAAGTTTCATTAAAGTTTTTACAACATCTGCAGTTTTTTCTGCCATTCTATTCGCTAAATCTTGTACAGTAATAATGTCTGGGATAGACACTTCTCTAGATATTTTAGTGTCCTCTATTTCTGATGATTTTAATTTTTCTTTTTCCCTTGCTCTTTTGAGTTTTGCTAAACTTGGAAATTTATCAAATTCTTGCTCTTCTTGCTCTAAAATTTTCTTTGCATCAGATTTGTTAAAATCATCATCCATCGGTTTTAAAGTAGATTTTTTTGGCTGACTCTTTTTTGAGTCTATTGTTTTTTTATTTTTGTTTTCGAAATTCTTACTTTTATTTACCGTATTAAAATTAGCTGCTGAGGGACTAAGTGAAGGTCTTGGTGTTCTTAAGCTTGAGGATCCTCTAAAGTTTGATTGTGCTGTTGATGAACTTTTTTGCTGATTATTTTTATTTTTAAATACAATTTGAATAGTTTTTTTATTACCACTTGATCTTACTTTATCTCCAGAGGGACCAAGATTTTTTCTAATTTGAAGTCTGCCTGAGGATGATAATTTTAGGGGCTTTTTCTTATTTCCTTTTTCTTTATCCAATTTTTATTCCTAATTTTCTTTAAACCAATTTTCTCTGGCTTTCATAATCATATTGTTTATTTTTTCTTCATCAATATCTAGATCTTTTAATATTCCCTCATCTTTATCGATTAACTCAAAGGTGGCCAGATCAGCAAAATCATTAAGGGTTATAATATTTGATTTTGCAAGTTTTGCTAATATAGTTGTATTCATACCATCCAAGCTTAGAAGGGCTTTATCTTTAATTTTCTCATCAATAATTTTTTGATTTTCTTCATCTTGATCTTTTAGATAATTTTTAGCTCTTTCTAATATCTCGTTCGCAAGTTCTGAGTCAAAACCCTCAATTTTTTCAATGTTTTCTTGGGTTTCTGTAGCAATAGAGTCTATTGTTGTATAACCATCAGTAACCAGAAGTTGTGCGATGACATCTTCAACATCAAGTAATTCAGATATTTGAACACTCTTTTCTTTGAACTCTTGTTGTCTTCTCTCAGACTCTTCCTCTTCAGTTAAAATATCTATTTCTAGATTAGTTAAGTTTGAAGCTAATTTAACATTTTGACCTTTTCTCCCAATTGCTAAGCTTAGTTGATCATCAGGTATAACTACTTCGACTTTATTTTTTTCTTCAAAAAGAAAAATTTTGCTTACTTCAGCTGGTGCTAGGGCATTTGCGAGAAAAGTTGCTTGATTATCAGACCAGGTAACAATATCTATTTTTTCCCCTTGTAGTTCATTTACAACTGCCTGAACTCTCGAGCCCCTCATTCCGACACAAGCTCCAACAGGATCAATTGTTGAGTCTTCAGTGTATACGCTGATTTTTGCTCTAGAACCAGGATCTCTAGCAACACTTTTAACATTTATAACACCCTCATAAATTTCGGGAACTTCCTGAAAAAAAAGTTTAGATAAAAAACTAGGATGTGTTCTTGATAAAAAAACTTGATAACCTTTTATATCATTTTTGACTTCATATATATAAGCCCTAACTCTATCACCATTTTTAAATGTTTCTCTGGGAATTAATTCTTCTCTTTTGATTATTGCTTCACTTTTACCTAAATCAACAATCAAATTTCCAAACTCAATTCTTTTAACAATGCCTACTGCAATTTCACCTACTTTATCTTTATATTCTTCATATTGTTTAGACTTATCAGCTTCTCTAACTTTTTGTATTATAACTCCTTTAGCATTTTGAGCAGCAACTCTTCCTAACTCAATTGGAGGTAATTCTTTTACAATAAATTCACCAATGTTTATATCAGGATTAATTTTTTTTGCTTGATCTAATAAAATTTGCCTTGACTGTAATTCTTCGTCAATACTATGGACAACCTCTAGATAAGAATTAAGTTTAATATCACCTGTATCTTTGTCAATGGTTACCCTTATGTCAATTTCTTGACCATACTTAACTCTAGCTGATTTTTCTAATGCTTGCTCCATAGCTAAAAAAACTGACTCTTGATCAATATTTTTCTCCTGAGCTACATTTGATGCTACTTGAAGCATTTCTTCTCTAATTACATTGTATTTTTTCTTTGCCATACTTATAAAAAAAAGGTGGGAAAACCCACCTTAATAACGAACTCTATATAAAATATTTATAAAAATTCAAGCTTATAATTTTTTTAAAATTAATAAGGAGGGTTTTCTCGCAGAAATAATTGCCTTTTTATAATATTTGGTCTCTAAGTCGAAATAATCCTTTAAATTTAAATATAATTTACTTTGATTTTTCCAAATATAAGACTTCCTTATTTCAAAAATTTGCCTGAGAATAAATCTAAAATAAGAAGATGAGTCTGTTACTATACAAATTTCTCCATCATCTTCTATTAAGGGATATAGTTTATTTAAAAAATCTTTAGTTATCAATCTTCTTTTGTGGTGTTTTTTTTTTGGCCAAGGGTCAGGAAAAAAAATCCATACTTTATGAAATTTTTTTTCAATAAAACTTTCATCTAAAATTTCGTTAACATTTCCATTATGTATATAAATATTATTTAATTTTTTAGTTTTAATTTCTTTAATTAATTTTAAATTTCCATCTATATATTTTTCACAAGCAATAATTTTGAAATTTGAATATTTTTTTGCCAAATATAAAGTTGTTTCTCCATGACCAGTGCCAATATCTAGAATATATTTTTTATAATCATCAAATTTATCAAATTTATAGTCATTTAATTTTTCAAGATAATTTTCAATATTGATATTTTTTTTACTTCGACCTCTAGTTCGACCAAATAATCTATTCTTGAAATTCTTATCTATCATTCTTTCTTAAATTTGATAAAAAAAGTATTAGAATTATTGAAAGCAGATAGAAATTAAGAATATAGTGAAACCTATAATTATTATGATTTTTACCTAAATCAATTTCGTATCTAATAGTTTTATTTATATTTAATTTTGTTGGTAATATAATTTCACCATCTGGTAAAATTATACCAGAAATGCCATTATTTGAAGCTCGTATGATTGGTTTATTAAATTCTGAAGCCCTCAATTTTGTTAAATAAAAATGTTGGTAGGGTCCAATATATTTTCCAAACCAAATATCATTGGTTATGTTTATTATTAATGGGCTTTTAAAATTTAAATTATCTATTAATTTCCAGTAGAATATAATTTCATAGCATATAACTGGAATATAATTTATTTTATTATCGAATTTGATTATTCTTTCTTTTGTACCTGTTAAATAATCATGTGATCCAGAAATAGGTTCAAAAAAATTTAAAAGAGATCTTAGAGGTAAAAATTCACCAAAAGGAACAAGTATTTTTTTATCAAAACTTGTTATGGCAGTAGGAGAAATATTAAATAAAGTATTATAATAATTATTTTTAAAAAAACTTGTTGCTCCAATTACAACAGTTTGATTGTTTTTTAAAATATTTTGTATTTTTTTTAATTCATTATTTTTAACCAAATATGGATAATTATTTTCAGCAAAAACCAATAACTCAGCATTACTATTTTTAATATTATTTATAATAACTTTTAACCTGTCTTCAGGATTAAAAATATTTTTTTTAAAGTTTAATTGAAATATCTCTAAATCTAATTTTATTTTATCGTAATTATTGTTATTTGATGAGATATATGAGAAGGTGATTATAATCAAAAGTGGTATTAAAAATATGAGAAAAATAATTAATTCTCTATAATTAATTTTATTTTTAATAAAAATATATGGTAGACAAAATATCTGTAAAATTAGAAAACTTGTTACAAAACTTCCACAATATTCTGGAATAAAAGTTAATATATTATTTGTAGAAATTATTACAGCAAAACTTATCCATGGAAAGCCATATAAAAATATAGAAATTACTAACTCAACTAGAATAAATATTATAGGTATCAAATGAATAATTGGTATAATTTTATTAAATTTAATAACAATTGTAAAAATAGAACTAAAAATTAACCCTAGTAGAAATATAAAAAATATTGATAATAAAAAATAATTTTTTGTTTCATCAAAAACAAAAAAAGGATTTTTTATCCAAAAAAGTAGCATTAAAAAAAATGAAAATGAAAATGAAAAACTATAAAAAAACAAATTAATTTTTTTTATCTTAACTAAATTATTTTTATCAAAAAAAATGCATAGAAAAGGAAAAACTATAAAACCTATAGGTAAAAAAAAATATGGAGGAAATATTAATGAAGTAGCAGCGCCAAGAATTAAAAAAATTACTATATTCAATTATTTTTTATGATTTCAACAGTTTCAATTTTTCTATTATTAGATTTAATTATTTTAATCGTCAAACTATCTTTGATTTTTACTATTTCGTTATTTTTAGGAATTCTATTTATATATGAATAAACAAGACCTCCAACTGTAAATATTTCATCATCTTCAACTTTAGTAATTTTTATATTGAAATATTTTTCGAGATCTTCAATCCTATAAGCAGCATCAACAAAAATAGATTTTTTTGTTTTTCTAATAATTAAATTTTCATCATCTTCTGCGTCATGCTCATCCTCTATGTCTCCAACAATTTCCTCAACTAAATCTTCTATCGTAACCAAACCATCCACTCCACCGACACCATCAACTACTAAACCAATATGAATTCTAGATGATCTCATTCTTTTTAGTAAATCTAAAATTGGTGACTTAGGTGCTACATACAATGCTTCTCGCAGAATGTTGTCTATTTTAAAATTTTTATCAGAGGTTTTAATAAAATCTTTTATGTGAAAAAAACCAACAACATTATCAATATTCGTTTTATAAACTGGCATTCTAGAATGACTTTCCTCTTTTATAACCTCTAGTATTTCTGAGTGAGATTGTGAATAATCTACAGCAATAATTTCACTTCTAGGGACCATTAAATCTTCAACACTTTTATCGTTTAATTGCAAAATATTTTTAATTAGATTTTTTTCATTATTTTCATCTAAATCACTCAATTCTTGATCATTTTTTTCATTTGCAATAAAATTTAAAATATCTTCTTTTGTGGAGTCATTAGATAAAAGTTTTTTTATAATCCAATTTTTCCAACTATATGATTTTTCTGTATTATTATTCATTACTATAAATAGGGATTATTAATACCAATGTTTTTTAGAATTTTAATTTCCTCTTTTTTCATTCTATTAAATTGTTTTAAACTTATATGGTTATACCCATTTATATGTAAAATACTATGAACTATCAAATGATTTAAATGATCATAAAAGTTTACATTGTTTTTCTTTACAAATTTTTCAATTGTATCTATCGAAAAGAAAATATCACAATAACTTATTTTTCCAAGTTCTTTATCAAAGTTTTTAGATATAAAAGTTAAGACGTCTGTATCTGATGATTTATTTTTATATTTTTTATTCAATGCAATTAATCTTTTTTTTTCCGACAAAATTAAATTTATTTTGAATATAGTATTTTTTTTAAAATAGGTTTTAGTTTGTTTAAGAATTTTTTGCGTTAATTTTTTTATTATGGGCATTCTTCTTGGCCATTTTTTAGAGTCACAAAAAAAACTAGCGCTTATAGTCTTTTTCATACGCATTTATAATTTTTTTTACTAAATCATGTCTTACTACATCCTTTTCTAATAACTCTATAAAACCTATGTCATTAATTTTATTTAATTTCTTTAAGGCGTCTTTAAGCCCTGAGTCTTTTTCACTTATTAAATCAATTTGGGTAACATCACCAACTATTACCATTTGACTATTTTTACCAAGTCTAGTTAAAAACATTTTCATTTGTGTTCTTGTGGTGTTCTGAGCTTCATCTAGAATAATAAAACAATCTTCAAGCGTTCTACCTCTCATGAATGCTATTGGCGCAATTTCAATGGTGTTGTTGAGAATCTTCTTCTCAACTTGTTCAAAAGGTAACATTGAGTATAAAGCATCATAAATTGGTCTTAAAAATGGATCAACTTTCTCTTTTAAATCACCAGGAAGAAAACCAAGTTTTTCACCTGCTTCTACTGCAGGTCTTGATAAAATGATTTTATTTACCTTTCCTTCTTGTAATGCTGATATTGCTTTTGCAACTGCTATATATGTTTTTCCAGTACCAGCAGGTCCTATAGCAAAGATAATATTTTTTGTTTTAAGTAGCTGAAAGTATTTATTTTGATTTTCTGTTCTCGGAATAATTTTTCTTTTTTTAGTTTGAATAGATAAATCCATTTGTGTATCTTCTTTTTTATTCATAGTTACTAGACTCTTAACATCTCTAATTTTATCTTCATCAATATCCGCTCCATTTTTTGCTTCATTAAATAAGTCTATGATCGTCTCCTTAGTTTCAAAAATAGACTTTTTATTTCCAAATATTTTAATTTTATTTCCACGATAATTTATTTTAACATCATTTATCTTTTCTATTATTTGTAAATTTGAGTCATTAAAACCGAATAGGTTACTTAGTATTGTATTATCATCAAGTTCTAACTCTATATCTTCAATTTTGTTTTTTAAATCTGACATGCTAAAGCAAATTTAGTTGAATCAGTTATTTTAACTTTTAAAATTTTATTTAAAATGTTTTCGTTTGCATTGACAAAGGTACTTTGATTGTAAATTGTTCTACCAATAAATTGGTTTTCATGCCTTCCTTTTTTTTCAAATAGTACCTCCATATTTTTATTTATAAAAGACTTATTATAATTCGCTTGTTGTTCAGTTAATAGGGATTGCAGAGCGCTTAGTCTAGCTTTTTTTATTGACTCATCCACGTTATCTTTGTGTTGAGCTGGTGTTCCTGGCCTTGGACTATATATAAAGGAATATGCGATTACAAATTTTACTTGATCAATAAATTTCATTGTTTTTTCGAAGTCACTATCACTCTCATCAGGGAAACCTACGATAAAATCAGATGACATTGCAATATCTGGTTTTACGTTTCTAATTTTATCTACTATTCTAAGATAATCATTGACGGTATGTTTTCTATTCATTTTTTTCAATATACCATCTGAACCTGATTGAATTGGCAAATGTAAAAAAGGCATTAGCTTTGGATTAGATGCATGAGTACCAATTAGAGAGTCCGTCATATCTATTGGATGTGAAGTCATATATCTTATTCTTTTAACCTCATCTATTTCAGAAAGTTTATTTACTAAGTAGGATAGATCACGTGTTTTCCCATCTGAGGAGATACCGTGATATGCATTTACATTTTGACCAAGTAAAATTATTTCTTTTACTCCGCTAGATGTATATTTTTTAGTTTCATTTATAATATCTTCAATTGGTCTCGAAAATTCTGGACCCCTTGTATATGGAACAACACAAAAAGAGCAGAATTTATCACAACCTTCTTGAATTGATATAAATTCAGAAGAGAGCTTTGATGAATTGTAAATTAAATTTTTGAATTTTTCATTTTGCAAAAATTCACTATTTAATGGCTCATCAATTTTATTAATCATATCTGGTAATTTATGATATGACTGAGGACCAACTACATAATCTACAGTTGGTGATCTTTTAGTAATTTCGTTCCCCTCTGCTTGTGCAACACAACCTGCAACAACTAATTTCATATTTTTATTTTTTTGACTATCTTTTAATTTTTTTATTCTTCCAATGTCTGAGTAAACTTTTTCGACTGCTTTTTCCCTAATATGACATGTATTTAAGATTGTTAAATCAGCTTTAGAAATATCATCTGTAACTTGATAACCTTTATCTAAGAAAATATCTTTCATTCGATTTGAATCATAGACATTCATTTGGCAACCATATGATTTTATATACAAAAATTTACTATTCATAATTATAAATTCTTTAAATAACACATGGCATTTACACTTTTATTTTTATACTTATAATAATTATGTCTAAATTTAAAAAAAACAAAGTTGTTTTTTTCATAAAATTTAATTGCA
>MDSW01177501.1_pt1 | contig 11299 bp, 4 predicted proteins | sample 811171 | NCBI WGS metagenome assembly MDSW01 (sample SAMN05326641, study PRJNA326480) | marine metagenome | isolation source: seawater | place: Atlantic Ocean: North West | collected 2012
GATTTGTCGAAGCACATCGAGAAGCAGTTAGTGAACTCTCTTTCCGACCTTCCTCGAACAGGACGATTCTATGGTAGGGAGACAGAGATTGCTAATTTCGTAGCGCTTCTTGAACCTCAATCAGCAACACTACTTGTTCCTGGTATTGCAGGAATTGGGAAGACCTCCATGGCTAGTCGCCTTATAGAGGAGTTTACTCACAAAAGGAATCTTCTCTATCATAGGTGCCAAGAGCGTGACGGTTCACGACCTTTTCTAGAAGCTATGGGTGAATGGCTTCTTCAAATCGGGCACTCCGATCTTGCAGATTATCTCGATGCAGGAGGGGTTGCTCAGGTTGATGTTGCAACAGAGATGATAATTGATGGCCTCAAAACAATCCCTGCATTGATTGTCATTGATGATCTTCACAAGGTTAGCGATGAGACCTTGATTGGGATAATCCGATCCATGACTCTGCGTCTTGGTAGTTGCGACAACGTCGGTCTTGTCTTATTCTCGCGTTCTTACCGGATGGTCGTCCCACAGAAGGATGCAGAGGGTAAGATTAGGACCTTTGTCACTCCTCTAGATGGGCTCAATCAAGAAGCATGTCGAAACCTTCTCGATCAGATTCCAGATTTGGATGCCACCATGTTCATTCATCTCTACAACCTTGCTCGTGGCCACCCAATGGTTCTCAAGTTAATCAATCAGGGAGGAGTAGGCGATACTTTCCATGAGAGTTTGGAGAACTTTGTGGAAGAGGAGATTTTCCGTCGCCTTTCAGGCAGTGAGAAGCGATTACTTGGTGCATTGGCGGTTTTCCGAGATGCAGTTCCAATCGAGGCGATTTCTGATCTCGATATTAATATGGATTTGATGGATGATCTTGTTGAGAAGGGGTTAGCTAGGCAAATCGATTCAGAGAGTTTTGATGTTCATGACCTAATTCGTGAATTCCTCCTTGTTTCGATGGAGGACGATTTGCGTCAGCAACTTCATATCAATGCAGCAGCACATTATCGGAAGGTACGAACGACCCGTTCTGATCATCTTGAGTTCCTCCATCACCTTGCCGCTTCCGGTGAAGTCCTTGAGTTCGCAGAAACACTTTCTATGGTTGGTAATAGCCTAGTTGCGGCTGGCCATGTCAGCCTTCTGGGAATCATTGATTCTATTGATATCTCTGATCTTAGTGACGAATATCTTGTAGATATTCTTGAGACTAAGGGCGATTTACTAATTCTTCAGAATCGTTGGGAGGATGCGGAGGTGTGTCATAATGAGGCACTTCCAATTGCGAAATCACTCAAGCGAGTGGATCAAGGTGCTCGCTTATTGTCCAGTCTTGCTGACATCGAAGTTCATCATGGAAGATTGGATTCGGCCTTGAAACTCCTCGATCAGAGTCTCGCAGTTTTTATCGAAACTCGGGATGCAATTTCTGCTGCTCGCACCTACCTCAATATAGGCAGTATTCATCGCAGGCGTCGTTCTCCTAAACAGGCATTAGATGCATACGAGAATGTTGAGAAGATACTCACCACTAATTTAAGTCCAGAATTAGTTGCTTCAAGGATTAGATTAGCTTCCGCATTGTTGGATATGAATGAAATTGATCACGCGCGAAAGCATGCAATGGCGGCTCATGACGAAACTAAGGATTCCGAACCACACCTCCATGCTAGGGCGCGAATTGTGCTGGGTAGGTTGTATTCAAAGACGGACGATCTTGAACTTGCAGTCCACCATTACAGTGAGGCTATGAGTGCACTTGCCGAAGAGCCGGACCATCGCAATTCAGTTGAGATAAAGATGCTAATCGGTGAGGTTATGATGGACACAGGTCGACAGGAGGAAGCGATGGAGTATTACCTTGATGCTCTCGCTGTTGCAGAGGCGAATGATCATCGAATGCTTATTGGAGAGATTCTTGCTCGAATGGGGAGCAGTGATCCGAATCGTACCAATCGTATGGCTCATCTTCAGCGCGCACTCGTAGTGTTCAGAGAATTGGGTGCGAATGACCGGATGAGGGATGTCCAGGCCTCGGTTCATCGAGCATTACTCGGTTAGAATCCGGGTTGTTCTAATCCGATGGTTATGTTTCCATTTTGTAATGAAACCCATACTATACTCACACCTGCAAGATTAATTTCACCGGAATGAGTTGCATCTGAAGCCGCAGAGATTTCTTGAGTAAACATCCTTGCTTCAGAGGAATCAGTAATTGTTACCGATTCCTCTGTTAGTAGAAGAATCAGTCCAAGTCCCGTATCTGCAGATAGTCGTAGATATACAGGTTCGGCATAGGAGGCATTTGAGTCGATTCTCATAGCCGAATCTGCTCGTTCAACCGCTTCAGCAACTTCTCTAAGATTTTCCTGAATGGCTTCGTTTGTCCATCTTTCCTCAGTGGCTTGTTGGATATCAAAGGTCCATACTGAGAAGGTGGTTAGGAACATCAGCCCGAGGAAGAATGTAAGAATATAGCCAATCTCAGTGGCTGCAGCCTCCTCCTCTCTTAGTTCGATAATCATCCGTTAATCACCATCGCATCATAATCAATTAGAGCCATCTGGAGGTTGAAGGATACTGGGCCGCTACCTGCGTGATATATGCTTTCAGTCGAAGTTGGTGTTGGTTGTACCCAGCCGACATAGTCGTTTAGCAGATCTAATCTGCCAGGATAGGTCAACCAGTCAGTAGATGAATCTAGGTCTATTGAGTCCTGTGAAGCAATAGATGCACCATACGGTCCATCCCATCCTCGTCTCACTTCTTGGGCAGAAACTGATGTGAGTTGACATCTTGAGTTCAAAGTTAGAGTAGTCTTGTGGCTGGAGGTACCGGTATCGAGGTCCATATCTGGTATGACTACTGGCACAGTTACCGCGATTCTCGGCCCAGGTCCCTCGCGACTTGGAGGTACTTCGATTGTTGTTGCTACATATTCAGGGTGATTGGTTCCTACAAATCCTCCACGCCAGCCTATCTCAAGACCACTGACGCTAGAACTGAAGATGTAATCCATCCGAGGCAAGGGGATAGACCAACCCATGGCGACAGCTGCATGGGGATTATCTGCATGTGGCCCCCTCATTGTGACTAACAGTCCAATTGGATGTTCTCCTGTGATCCAAGCATCAATCACGCCTCCATCAGAGAGGAATGATACATCAGCCCAAGGGAGTATGTTCTGAGTCCATCCACTTATGCGGTCATCGATTTCAACACATCTTTCATCCCCCATGGTTCGAAGGTCTAAGAGGCCCGAATCACCATGTGAAATGTAGGCTCGAACCGGACTCTTACCTTGGCTGAACGGTCTTTCGGCACTGATTTCGATTCGGCCACCTTCTGTCGACATCCATTGAATAGTCATTCTTGGTGAACTCTCATTGATACTAGTCGTACTCTCTGGGGTTGGCGCGATGTTGTCGAGGTGCTGTACGTTGACATCATGTCCTAGTCGTTGTATTGTGAGTTCGCTTCCATGGGGTGAGCCTCCTACTATGTTGGACCACGTGCTAGCACTTGTTCGTCCAGTTGAGGTGGAATATAGATAATCGAGGCTTGCACTTCTGGATGATTCACTCCCATCTGCTACGAGATGTACCTGCACTGGGCTTCCTGCGACAATCCATCCTCCCATATCATTCGTCATGGTGATGCGGGCTGAGTCACGAGCTCCGATACTATGGTACAGGCCATTGATTTCAACAGAGGTTGAGAGGAGGCCTGAATTGTGAATTAACAGTTCATGATTACTTGGCGGGAAGAGAAAAGTTGTGCCAGATACACTTCCTGTTTTGTCCAAAAGTGCAGTGGATCCACTAGTTGATACACCTTGTTTCACAATCATTTGTGCCAGAGATGAGGTTGTCACTTCGATAGCAGTCGATTCTGTTAGGGTAATTGCAGTTTCAACGACTGTGATTCGTCCTTGGCTCCCATCGGGTTCTATGGTGCTTTGTGATGTCGAATCTAATGATTGAGTATTGTCTCCTGCGCGAACTTCTGCAGTGAAGGTCTCAGTGGAATACAGTAGAATCGTTACGTCTCCTGCGGTTGCAGGGACTGTCCAACTTCTTCCCATCCCTGTTGGTTCAGGAGAATCTGGGGCGAAGGTAGTCATGCCTCCTTCCCCTTGGGTAACAATAGCTCGCATCGGGGCTGAAGCGATTGCAATTGCTGGAGATTGAATGGAGGAATCGATCTCAATTACTGTTCCTGTCTGGATACTATGCGAGTTTTCCCCGTCATTGACAATCACACGTTCCAATGAGGTCTGTAGAGATGCAACTGGGGTCACCAGCATCGTACCATTGATTGGTGGAGAGATGTGTCGGTATTGGGCATCGATGTGTGCTCGTAAATCAGTCAAACACATCGACGTTAGATCTCCATTAGGGTAACGGTGTTCAATGACTCCATCAAGATCGTTCATACCATTGAGGCGTAAGGTTTGATCTTCAACCAGCGTCACAGTGTACCATGTCCCTCCTCTTCGTAGATTCCAACTAATATCGCCGGTATGTGGCTGAATCATCATTTCAGATCGGTCTCCAGGGAGCCCTGACTCAGAGAGTCGAACTGTTTCTTGAGCGAGATCCGTAAACTGTCCTTCCATTGTTTCGCGGTCCACAGCTCCTTGAAGTTCAGCCATTGTTGGAACAATCATGGCCATCATCCCAGATATGATACTGAGGACGATTGCGAAGAGAAGAACTGTAGCAACCGCTGCAGTCACTGCATCCTCATTATCACGCCTCAAATCACGTCTCATGGGATCACCTTCACACGTTGAATCATGACCTCAAGTCCGAAGGTCTCGGCATCGGAATGGAAGGTTAGTCCATCGGCTCCACTTAGTGCTCCCTTCGGTCCGAACCCTGAGTATCCGCCCAAATCACCTGTTGCGATTCGCAAAGTATGTTCTGAAGTCCAGTGGTCAACGTATCTTGGTTCAACAGTAGTTTGTCCACCTACTTCAAAGTGTAAGAACAAGTTCCTCGCATGACCTTCATCGAAGAGATTGAGGATTCCTTGAGAGGTCATGTCGAGGTTACGATTAAGATCAGTTGCATTTGGATCTACATCTATGTCGAGGAGTACAAGCCTTACAGTATGTCCTCCATCAATGGTAGTCCCATGACTTAGTCGCGGAAATTTCTCGATTTTAACATCGTCTCCGGGATGATTTTTGATTACTGCACCATTTGAAAGGTCGACATCAAATGTTCCTTCTGAGTGTGGAGACGATAGTCGTAATCCATCGATCGAGATTTCTGCCCAGCGATGAATAACCGTGTTGTTTCGATCCAGAACATCCACTTGTAGGATTGATGTGTAAGGGAGACGTTCATCGATTATTGTTTTCCATTCTGTCATGGGCCATTTAGTAGTCCAAACTCCATCCTTCGAATATCCAGCTTGTACTCCGTCCGTCCAAATTTGAACGGTTTCTGCGGTCCGATTATCGCTGCTAACCACTATTCCTGAGCCGTTTCTAAATACTTCAATTCGATCAATTCCGTGAATATCTGCTCCAATAGTCCATGATTCTACATTGAATAGGACGTTGATACCCCCTCCTGGTATCCCTGTTTCATGAGCTAATCCTGTTCCATTTGGCATGTCTGCGACAACTAGGAGTCTGTCATTGAGTTGCTCTGCGGTGACGCCACCAGCAGCCCAAGCGCGTTGATCGTTTAGGTCAATGACAAAGGGTTGTAGGAATACAACGACAGCGCTCATAATGGCTACTACCATGGCGAGGAGCATTGTCACTCCGAGTATCTCACTAACCCCGGCTTCACCCGAGGAGCGGCGCTCCCTTCGCATCTCCACGGAGTACATACCGCTCTTGACCTACATAGCCATTCTCAGGAAGGTTGGTCTCAAAAGGGGTTCATGACCATCGTAGAGGCTCTGCTGCACGCTGCCCTAGCCAGTGTGTAAACTCCGGTCCTTCTTGTTTAGAAATCCTAATCTCACCTTTGAAATCCTCATCAATCTGACACAGTACTTCTGATTCGGCTAGGTGGGGGGCATTATTCTCAGAGGAAAGATGGCATAGCACAATTGAGTCTAGATTGTCGTGTACAAGTCGATCCATCATTATCGCAGTTTGACGATTAGAAAGGTGCCCTCCTCTTCCATGGATTCGATCCTTAAGTGTCTGAGGATATTTGAGATTTCCAAAGAGTCTATTGACGTCATAATTTGCTTCGACCGATATGTGTTTACATCCAGACATATGCTTGATAAGTTCCTCAGTGGACTCGCCTAAGTCAGTTACAAATCCTGCACGTCCCTCGGGACCATTTAGGACGAATGCCACATTTTCTGCATCGTCATGAGGTATTGGGATAGGTAGCATTGAGAGGTCAGGTCCAAGGTCCCGTCTTTCTAGCGATTCGAACACTCGACATTGATTTACAGGATCTAGTGAGAGTCGGGCACAGGTCTCGAAATTTGCATGTATCTCTACGCCCCATTTCTTTGCTGCAGCACGTGCACTTTTACCATGATCTCCATGGTGGTGAGATACGAGAATTGCGTCGAGATCATCTGGTTTTGCATCTACCATCGCGAGACGTCGCTCGATTTGTTTCATCGAGAATCCACAATCAATCAGAATTGTTGTTTCCTCGGTACGCACCATCGTGGCATTACCACGACTACCGGAACCAAGGTGGACAATCTCCATCTTTTATCGCGGCGAATAGAAGGGACTTGAACGACTCGGTTGAAGTCCATGTTAATTGTGGATTGTTCAACCTTTTTTGTTGAATCAGAAACTCACTTGTCCGAACACCGCTCCATCACCATGATAAGGCACTGAATCAGAAACCTGAGACATTGGACCACCGGAGGTGATGCATTGAGAAGACGACAGACAGCCCTACTTCTCGTCGTTCTGATGCTTAGTGGTCTCTCCTTCGCATCTCAGACACGCCCTTCTGCTGAGGTTCTCACCGTCAATCCAGGGGATACCGAGGGCGAAGGACCACCTGTCACTGATCAAGATAAAGATGGGATACCTGACCTTCATGAAGATCTCTTTTCGCCACTGATCAATGTCTCGTATCGCGGGGATATTGTTGCGATTCCAGGACTCGATGCTACCAATGGTTCTGACAATGTCTCGGATCACGATCGGGACGGCCTAAGCGCCCTTATGGAATATTGTTGGCCCTACACTTTGGATACTTGTTATAGTGAACGAAAATCTCTCACTGGAAAACCACCCGAACTCACTGCATCGGGTCTTCGTGAGTTCCTTGATCCAAGGGTAGCAGATACAGATGGAGATGGACTACCTGATGGATACGAGGTCTACATGTGTTTGAATGAAGGAGTTGGATTTCAGAACGCTTCTTTTGCATGGGAATGCTCAGTTTTCGATCCACTAGATCCGTCGGATGGCCTTCTTGATTCAGATCGTTGTCCAGATTATGCTCTTGGATGTGGGGATGGTTTCGATGTGAATAGCGATGGGGTAATCGAAGATCAGGAAGCTTACACTAATTCTGAGGAATACAACTACGGTGCACCATCTGACTGGGTTACTGAGATTGATGGACTTCGCTGTTTTGGTGATATAGGATCCATCGTTAGTGGAGCTTGCACTGATATTGAACGCGGTATCAAGGATCTAAACAGTGGTTGGCTTGGAACCGATCCATTGCGTAATGATTCGGATGATCATTATTGGTCAGGTGCCCAACTTCTGACTCAAAGTCGTCGCGGTGATGGTATTATCGATGGTTGGGAGGTCTATTTCGGCCTTGATCCTTTGAACAGTAGTGATGCAATTCTCGATACTGACCTCGATGGTTGGGATGTCGACCGGGATGGCCAGATTACCCCCGATACTTCGTTTGGTACAATCGCCTTGGGGGAGGCATTTAGCAATCTTCAGGAGTATAGGGTTCACGATGATGATGGATATGGTGTTCGTTCTGGTCTAAAGTCGGTCATGCATGGACTCGCTCTGCAACCTATTCGTATCTATGATCAAGGAACTTCTCCTGCTCTTCTTCATCATGATGTGGTTGAGGCTATCAGTGTGGAGGAGCGTCAGCAAATTGTACTTGGAACAAGATATGGGGTATCCATCCTGAATTTGGATGCTGATCAAACAACTTCATTTGAGCTTCCGGCAGGAGTCAATCTCAACGCGATGTATCATTGGGATCATCCTGCAGGTGAACATCTACTATTGGGGACAAATATTGGATTCCATACTCTTGCCCTCGATTCATCAGGTCTTGTGGACGAAAACTCACTCGTCTCTGTCGAAATTGGTTCGCTTTTAAATCTCAATCCATTGAATCTTGGAGGCTCAATGATGTCAATGATTGCAGGTGGGCCTGATGGTGAGGTTTGGGTAATACCAGTGGAGACATCTGGGCAAATTGGTTCGGCAACCCGTTCCAATGATTTGGAATCTAAGCTTTCAGATTTTGATGGTTCTCGCTTGCTCTCGGCAGCCCACGTATCAGTCACTGGGGCATCACAGGTCCTCTATGCGGGTACTTCTCACGGTCTAATAGCCTGGAATACTAGTGACCTCCAAGGGGGGGCAGAGCCCTATTGGATATTCGACAATGTGACTGCTGAACAATTTGTCCGCCCAGCAGATCCTTTCAACATCTCAAAGTCAGCAATTGTAAATGTTCTCGAGATTGATGGACCACGTGATGCAGACGGCCAGATTACTAACCAACAGATACTCTGGGTTGGGACGGCCGGGGGACTCCATGCCTACGATTTGGTAACAGGGCCAACGGATCCTTTCAACGCCTTCAATCGCGAACGGATGGAGAATGAAGATCTTGATCAGGATGGAGGTAATGATATCCGTTCGATTTTGATTGCTGATGAACAGATTATCGTTGGTTCGGCCGCAGGTACATGGGTCTTAGAAGGAAGTCATGCGATGATTTTCGGTATTCAGAATGGTCATACTCGGATTCCTGGGCCAATACAGAGTATCGCTCTTGGTACGATCAACAACGTGTCCAAACTTTACGCAGGTATCGATCCAGGACGTTTTGCGAATATTGCCCCAATTGATCCACTCTCTAATGACTCAGATGAGGATGGTATGCCAGATGGTTGGGAGTTTGCGTATGACCTCGATCCTACTGACCCATACGACCGCGATTTAGATAGGGATAATGATGGGGTCCGCTTCGATCCCTCTTCTAATTACATTGATCGTCCATGGACTAATCTTGATGAATATCGTTTCATCGCAACTACTTCTGACGGATTCAACGGAACTGACCCACTCAATGCAGATACTGACGGAGACGGGCTCTCTGACGGTTCAGAATACTGGGGATGGTTTTACGCCGATACAAACTTCACTTGTTATTACCTAAACGGAGATTATCTCTGTGATGAATCCAAAGGTCAAGCCGCCGCTTCAGTATATCTGAATGGCTGGGTTACTACTGGAAGTTCCGGCGGCACAGATCTACCCACTGATCCGAGTAACACGGATACTGATGGTGATGGTATGCCTGACGGCTGGGAAATCGAATACCGTCGATGGATCGGTGCTGATTTCACTGGGGGGAATGATTGGTCCCTCGATCCGTTCGACCCGACAGACGCTGATGAGGATGCAGATGGTGATGGTCTGTCGAATCTTTGCGAATATAATTGGCAGATTATCCTTGATCAGATTCGTCTTGAGGGTGATCCTCTACGAGGAGAGACCGCTGAGGCTGCGGCTAATTGGACAGCAGTAGACCCTAATGAGATTGATTCGGATGGGGATGGTTTACCTGACGGATGGGAGGCACGCTACAGTTGCCAATGGATTCCGAGTAATGCTGGGATTAACCCCATGAATGGTTCTGATGCCTTCAACAATCCAGACGGAGATGGATACGATGTGAATCTGGATGGCATCATTGGACCAGATGAAGCTCTCAACAATTGGATGGAATACCACATCATTGATCGGATCTTACTTTCTAATGAGAGTACGGGTGGGCAACCCCATCCTGATGGTTTTGTGACCTCTTTGTTTGATGCTAGTTGGGCATCTGGGCCAACGGTATCCTTTGGGCAACAATCCTCAGAAGATGTTCAGTATCAGGTACCAGTGGTTCGAGATCAAGGTTCCTTGGACCCCTTACTCTCGGATTCTGATAACGATGGTATGCCAGATGGTTGGGAGGTTTGGTTCTCACGATGGGATTCTTTCAGTGAGGAATGGACACTGAATCCCGCCAATGAAGGAGATGCTGCAGGTGATCCTGATGGAGATGGCCTGACCAATTGGGAGGAGTATGCGAGTATCAAAAACGAGGATAACGAGGTTAGTACTATCGTATCATCTCCTCAGTTTTACCTCCTAGTCACACCGTCTGTGACTACTCCTCAGGCTTGGAGTAGTGCAGGCGGAAATCTCTCTTTTGGTTCGTTTATGTCTACTGAACAGTACAACCTTACCGGACCAACAACGGATCCGAACAATGCAGATACTGATGGCGATGGACTTCTCGATGGTATCGAACTCCTGTTCACAGCTTGGAATGAGACAAATGAAGAATGGACCTTGAACCCGCTTGTCGCCGGAGATGGTGGATATGATGGAGATCAAGATGCTGTAACCGATTTAGAGGAACTGAACCTTACTTATGCCAACCCTGTCAATGGAGGTCTCGCTCCACCTGATGCTCCCAAGATGTGGGAGGAAGCCGCTTTAGTGGATCCGAATGAAGCCACGAGTCGAATTTACCGTATTCTGTTTAGCAAGGAGGGTCGCGCATCAATCGCAATATCACAATACAATGATTGGCAGACTAGTGGATTCGCGCCACCTTTACTCGCGACTTTACTTGGGATTACTGATCCTAACGATCCTGACACCGATCAAGATGGTATGTTGGATGGTTATGAGTATTGGTTTACAGAGTGGGACCTCGATGCTAACATATGGAGCATGAATCCTTTGACCTCTACGGATATTGATGCGGATTCAGATGAGGATTCTTATGACTGTAATGGCAACGGTGGAATCGATGATGAGGAACGGTTTACCAATCTGCGAGAGTATGAATCACGTAGTTATGGTAAGAAATCACAAATCAACAACATTGATGCAGGTGTCACGTTGAGGACCTTCGGTCAGGATGCCCTCGATGCGATGATGCAGGAAGGTGGGATGACGGAGGAACAAGCAGTTCAGTCTCTATACACTGCCTTTGTTTCCAAAGACATCAAATCGTCTGAACGTGTTCAGAGAATCAATACTGCTTATGCAGATAACTTCAATCTAAGTCTACTA
>MDSW01192253.1_pt1 | contig 11299 bp, 6 predicted proteins | sample 811171 | NCBI WGS metagenome assembly MDSW01 (sample SAMN05326641, study PRJNA326480) | marine metagenome | isolation source: seawater | place: Atlantic Ocean: North West | collected 2012
AGTTATTTTTTATTATCTCACCATATTGATTTTGAATTTTATTGAAAAAATCACTGGTGTCTATACTTTCAATATTTCCAGATTTGTATTTTTTAAAAAAATCACTAGAATTAATAATATCCAATTCTTCATTTCCAATATTTCCGTCAACTCTTGCTATTTTTGCAAAGCAAGATGTGATTGCTTTATTTAAAAGTTCTTTATTCATATTGTGTTATTTTTATTTAAAATTAATATTTATAAATAATAAACAATGATAGATAAACTAAAAGTTTTTGCCATATTCTTATTTATTATATTTTTAAACATATCATGTGATAAAAATATAAAAGAGAATAATACAAATTCTTCTTTTCTACCAAGAGCTTCCGGAGAAAATAATGAAATGCTTATAGTTATGGACTCAGCAAAGTTTAAAGCGAAAATTGGAAGACTTTTAGTTGACACATATGGATCCTTCATCCCTGGATTACCTCAACCTGAAACACGATTTGATTTAAGGTATATTAAACCAAGGAAATTCAATAGTATATTAAAACATGCTAAAAATATAGTAATTGCTTTTACTTTAGAAGGTAAAAGCCTTGACTCACATATATTGAGAAAAAATTTTAACGAGGAATCTTTAAGATCAATAAAAACTGACTCCTCTCTCTTCTATTTTACAAAGAGAGACCAATATGCCAAAGGTCAAATAATTTTATATTTATTTAGTAATACTGATGAAGGTCTATATGAAAAATTAAAAAAAAATAGACAATCAATTTTAAATTTTTTTGAAAATGAATTAAAGAGAAGAGTTAATGATAAAATTTTTTTAAAAGAGGAAAATAATTTGTCACAAAAAATTCTTAACGACCATAGTTTTAAATTAAGAATACCATTTGGTTATGACTTAGCAAAAAATATTAATAATGAAAAAACAAATTTCTTATGGTTGAGACAATTAGATCTAGAATTTGAAAAAAATATATTTATATATTATGAAGATTATTCAACTAGCGAATTGAAAAATTTTTATGATGTTTTTAGTACAGAGAGTCCTAATATCTATAAAATCAGAGATTATATATCAAAACAGTTTTTAAAAGATTCGGAGGATTCTGATATATTTATGGACATCCAAGATATATTTCCTATTGAATCATCAAAAATTAATTTTAAAGGTAACCTAGCTATTCAATCGACGGGATTATGGAAATTAAGTGACATTTCAGCTGGTGGTCCATTTAAAAGTATTGTAATATATGACTCAAAAAAAAATAGAATATATTATATAGAAGGTTATGTATATGCCCCTGGTTCAAAAAAAAGAGACTTCATGCAAGAAATATCTTCTATATTGATGACATTTGAATTATGATATCTTTCTTAAAAGGGAAAAAAAATTATATTGATCCTACTAGATTAATTTTAGATGTAAATGGAGTAGGTTATGATATATATATATCATTAAGGACATATTCAAAAATTAAAAATAAATCTGAGATATTTATTTATACTCATTTAAATGTAAAAGAAGATTCTCATACACTTTATGGTTTTAATAGTGTAAACGAAAAAGAAACATTTTTAAGTTTACTTTCAATTAATGGAGTTGGACCAAGTACTGCAGTTATGATATTATCCTCCTTGTCAGCTATTGAATTAAAGAAAGCCATTTTAGATGCTGATACAAATAAAATTAAGTCAGTTAAAGGCATAGGATTAAAAACCGCTGAGAGAATTATATTAGAATTAAAAGATAAAATTTCATTTGAAGAAATTGAAGATAATATTTCTGTCATTTATGACAATACAATTAAAGATGAAGCGTTATCAGCTTTATCTTCTTTAGGTATTTCTAAAAATATTGTTGAAAAACATATTAATGATGTTCTTGATAGGAATAAAGATATTTCTCTTGAAGATTTAATAAAAGAAGTACTTAAAAGATCATAATTTCTAAAAAAATTGCTTTGAATCCAATTTTTAAGCTTTTATTGATAATAGTTTTCTTACAACTTAATTTTCATAATGTCCTTGCTCAGGGAGATAAAATAAATCTTGATACTACAATTAGTTACTCTCCTACTTTTTTTTCATCTTATTCTTTAAAAGATAGACATTCTGATCCTTTTTCAAGTTTATTTTCAAATAATCCATTAAATTTTAATACTTCTCTGCTAAAAATTAATTCTTCTTATGATACATCAAGAGTATTCTATGTAACTGAAAAAATAGGTAATCTAGATTATAGACCATCAATTTCTATACCTTTTGATAGCTATGATATACTAAGTACCAAAAGAAATATAAAAGAATATTTTAGAAAAAAGTCATTAAGTCTAGATGGTGAAAATACACTTGAGAGTGGAAGATTGATTCCTAAAATTTATATATCTGAGTCTTTAGATAGAATATTTGGAGGTAATTTCATTGATCTTCAAGTTAATGGATTTGTTAATTTAGATTTTGGAGCAAAATTTCAAAAAATAGAGAATCCTTCGATTCCAATTAGACAACAAAGAAATGGTGGATTTAATTATGATCAGCAAATAAATCTAAATATTAATGGAAAGGTTGGAGAGAAATTGAAAATTTCTGCAAATTTTGATAATAATAACACTTTTGATTTTCAAAATAATTTAAAACTTGATTATACTGGTTTTGATGAGGAAATTGTAAGAAAAATAGAAGTTGGTAATGTTAGTATGCCAGTTAAGAATAGTCTTCTTAGAGGTGCTCAAAGTTTATTTGGTGTTAAAACTCAATTACAATTTGGTAATTTGAGTATAACTGGAATTCTATCAAGACAACAAGGAAAAAGTGAATCAATAAAAATAGATAATGGATTCCAAGGAAGAGAATTTGAAATATTAGGTTCTAATTATGATAGAAATAGGCATTTTTTTCTTGGGCATTTTTTTAGGAATAATTATGAAAAATGGCTGAAATCAATTCCATTAGTTAGTTCAGGAATAAATATAAATAGAGTTGAGGTATATATTCTAAATAGAACAAATAACTCAGAATCTCTTAGAAACTTCGCCGCTTTTACTGATTTAGCTGAGGGAAAAATTATTTTCAATGAAAATAATGGATTTATAGGCATTGGAAATAATGGACCTTCAGATAATAATGCTAATAAATTATTCAATAATCTATCTGATAATAATAACTTAAGAAACGTTGATTTAGTAGATGATATATTAATTAGTCAATTTAATTTATCAAAAACAATTGATTTTGAAAAAGTAACCTCTGCAAGAAAACTAGATGTTGATGAGTATGAAATCAATAAAACCCTTGGATATATTTCATTACTTAGAAGACTTCAAAATGATGAGGTTTTGGCAGTTTCATATGAGTATACATATAATGGGAATAGATTTAAAGTTGGTGAATTAACTGAAGATTATCAAAATAGGGAAGATAATGAAATCATATTTCTTAAACTTTTAAGGCCTTCTAATATAAATACTGAGATTCCAACATGGGATCTTATGATGAAGAATATATATAATATAAACGCTTCTCAAATTGAAAGAGAAAATTTTGAACTTAGAATTAATTATAGAGATGATGCTGTTGGGTTTAATAATCCTAGTATAAATGAAGGTATATTAACGAGAGATAAGCCCCTTATTAGATTGTTAGGTTTAGATAAATTAAATTCTTTCAATGATCCTCAATATGATGGTAATTTTGATTTTGTTGAAGGAATAACAATAAATAAAAATAAAGGAAACATAATTTTTCCAGTTCTTGAGCCATTTGGATCAACCTTAAATTCATATTTTATTCAAAATAATGAGAATGAGTTATCTGAAAAATATGTTTTTGATGAGTTATATTCCCAGACTCAAGATGAAGCCGAAAAGATACTTTCAAAAAATAAATATTTTTTAGTTGGAACTGTTTCATCTGGTTCTGGTAGTGAAATAAATTTACCAGGATTAGATATATCTGAAAATTCCGTAGTTGTAATGGCAGGTAACTTAAGGCTAGTTGAGGGTACTGACTACACAGTAAACTACAATTTAGGAAGTGTTAGAATTTTGAATTCATCAATTTTAACCTCAGGTCAAGAAGTTACTATATCTTTTGAGAAAGCAGATTTATTTAATTTCCAAACTAAATGGTTATCAGGAGCTCGAGCTGAATATAAATTTGATGAAAATATAGATTTAGGATTTACGGTATTTCATTTAAATGAAAGACCGGGAGGTATAACAAGATTTAGTGTAGGTAATGAGCCAGTAAAAAATACAAAATATGGTTTTGATTTTAATATAAATAAAGAAAGTGAATTTTTGACTAAAATAATAAATACAATTCCATTTTTAGCAACTACTGAAAAGTCAAATATTAATTTTAGTAGTGAATTTGCTCAAATTGTTCCAGGTACTTCAAATATAATTAATGGTGAAGGCATTACATATATTGATGATTTCGAAAGTGCTGTTATCCCTGTAACACTAGGAGGATCTCCTATTTCATGGAAATTAGGTTCCACTCCAGCTACCAGAAATAATCTATTTGATATGAGTAGTCAGACTTCGGATAATTTAGGATATTCATTTAAACGTGCAAAAATTGCATGGTATACAATTGATAATATATTTTATCTAAATGGTGGATCAGTTAAACCACAAAATATAACATTAGATGATCTAGAAAATAATTATATAAAAGCAGTATCACCACAAGATATTTTTAGAAAACAAGACAGGCAGCTAATTAATACTAATCTACCAATTTTTGATATTGCTTATTTCCCAAATGAAAGAGGACAATATAATTATTCTACAGATTTATTGCCATCTGGTCTATTGAGAGATCCAAAATCAAATTATGGTGCTATTACTAAAAGTATAAAGAATGATACAGATTTTGATAGAACTAATATTCAATATATTGAGTTTTGGTTAATGGATCCATTTATTGAAGGAGAAAATGGTAAAGTCTTAGATGGAATATTTAATAAAAATAATTCAACTGGCGGTAAACTTATTTTTAATCTTGGTAATGTATCTGAGGATATAATGAAAGATAATGTTCATTCTTTTGAGAATGGACTTTCTCATGATTACTCAAATGATGGAATAAAATTTAATGAATGGGGTAGAGTAACAACAAAACAATATCTAACTAATTTTTTTGAGAATAATGAAACTTCTAGAAATAATCAAGATGTTGGTTTGGATGGTCTTAAAAACTCTGATGAAATTAATTATTTTAAGAATAATTTTCTTGATAAAATAAATCTTACTAATGAAGGTATTGAAAAAATTAAGTTAGATGTTTCTGCAGATAATTTTAAATACTATTTAGGAAATGATTATGACAACCAAAATTTTAAAATTTTAGAGAGATACAAAAACTATAATGGAATGGAGGGTAATACACCTCTTAATAATAATTTAAACTTTTCATCTCAGGGGTCACCTTATCCAGAAAATGAAGACTTAAATGAAGATAATACATTATCAGATACGGAAAGCTATTATGAATATGAGGTGAATTTGAGACCTGGAGATTTAGAAATTGGAAAAAATAATATAGTTGATAAAATAATTGATAACTCAGGAGAAGCAACCTGGTATCAATTTAGAATTCCAATTAGAAATCCCAGTAGAACTTACGGTTCAATTTCTGATTTTAAAACCATTAGATTTATAAGAACTTATTTGACAGATTGGGAAGCACCTGTTGTACTAAGATTTGCTAAATTTCAAATGGTTGGAAGTCAATGGAGAAAATATGAAGAATCACTATTTCAGTCTGGATTAAATGAAGTTTCGGAGGGAATTGAATCAAATATTGAAATTTCAGTTGTAAGTATTGAAGAAAATAGTATTGGTACTGACAATAAATCTCCCTATGTTGTACCACCGGGAATTCCTAGAGATATTGATAATACAACAATAGTTCAAAGAAGAACTAATGAACAATCTCTTCAGCTTTGTATTAATGATTTGTCAGATGGTGATGGAAGAGCAGTTTATAAAGAATCAAATTTTGATTTAATTAATTATGGAAGGATTAAAATGTTTATTCATGCTGAGCCAAACAATGGAGATTTTTTAGGAGATGATGAAATTAATGCTTTCTTGAGGTTTGGTAGTGATTATGAAAATAATTACTATGAAGTTGAACTCCCATTGAAAGTTACAAGGCCATCATTAATTGATCAAAATAGTTCAAATTTATCAAGAATAATTTGGCCTGAAGAAAACGAAATAAACCTTTCTATTGAAGAATTACTTTCATTGAAATCTCAAAGAAATAGAGAAAATATAGATTTAAGTACACCTTTTTCAAAAACATCATCAAATGGAAAATATATAATTAAGATTAAAGGAAGGCCATCTATGGGATCTATTCTAAATTTTATGATTGGAGTAAAAAACCCATTATCTAATGACAGAGCATCTAAATCTGCGTGTTTATGGTTTAATGAACTTAGGCTTACCGATTTTGATAGGACAAAAGGTTGGGCGGCAAATGCAAACTTAAATTTAAAATTATCAGATATTGGAACCGTTTCATCATCTTTAAGATATACTTCTGTTGGATTTGGATCAATTCAACAAAGAATTTCTGAAAGGTCTAGAGAAGAAAAAATTCAACATGACGCTTCTGCTAATCTAAATATTGATAAGCTTCTTCCATCAAAATGGGGTATAAAACTTCCCTTGTATGTATCATCATCTACTTCAATTATTACACCAAAATATGACCCTTTAGATAAAGATATACCCTTATCTGCATCAATTAAATCATTCGATACTAAGAAGCAACAAGATGAATATAAAAGATTAACAGAGGAGAGAATAGAATCTAAGTCAATAAGTTTAAATAATGTAAGAAAGGAAAGGAATAACCCCGAGTCTCGGGTTGATTTTTGGGATTTCGAAAACTTTTCTACAGGTTTTTCATATAGTGAAAGAACAAGTTCTAATGTTACAACTCAAGCTATTGAGTCAAGGGAGCATAGAGGTAATATAACGTATAATTTTTCTCCAAAAAATATCTCATTTGAACCATTCAAAAATTTAAAAATATTTGATGCTAAAATTTTTAAATTAATAAAAGATTTTAATTTTAATTTGCTTCCATCTAATATTAATATAAGAGGAGATTTAAATAGAAGATTTAATAAAACTCAATATAGAAATTCTGATCTTTCTACAAGTGGTGTTGATCCTATTTATGAAAAGTATTTTTCATTTAATAAGACTTATGGTTTAAGATGGAATTTATCTAATAGTTTAAATATAGATTTCAATGTTGTAAATAATTCAATAATTGATGAGCCTGAAGGAGAATTAGATTCTAAAGAAAAACTTGATAGTATGTATTATAATCTTAAGAGATTAGGAAGGACAAATAATTTTAATCAAAATCTCCAGGTAAATTATAATTTACCTATAAATAAGTTTCCACTATTTGATTGGGTAAGTTCTAATGTAAGATATTCAACTAGATATTTATGGTCTGCAGGTTCATTTCAACAAGCTGATTCTCTTGGAAATATAATAGAAAATAATAGAGAGTATTCATTAAATACTAAATTAGATATATCAAAGATTTATGATAAAATCCCAATCTTAAAAACATATAATAAAAAATATAATCAAAATGATACATTAAAATCAATTTTTCGTTCTAAAACATTTGATGGAATAATGAAGGCTATAATGTCTTTAAGATCAATTAATCTAACTTATAATGTAACTGAAAGAACTGGAATGGCTGGAGTAATTGGATCTCCTGGAATTTTTGGAATGAATAATTATTATAATTCTCCTGGATGGAATTTTATATTTGGTTCACAAGATTCAGGAATTAGAAGAGATGCTGCTCAAAATGGATGGCTAGTAAAAAATGATTTCTTAAATAATCCATTTGTTCAATCAAGAAGTAATAATTTTCAGTTTAGAAGTACACTTCAACCATTAACTTTTCTTAGAATTCAATTAGACGCAAAAAGAATAGTCACAGAAAACTTTCAAGAAACATTCAGATATGATTCTCAAGCTGGCAAATATGTTTCTTTAACTCCATCAAGAGGAGGAAATTTTTCTTTATCATTTTTAGCAATTAGAACTGCATTTATAAAAGATGATGAATTTAATATTTCTCCTACTTTTCAAAATTTTACTGAAAATAGAGAAATAATTAGAAACAGACTTAATGCATTAAATTCTCAAGGAGAATATGGATTAAACTCTCAAGACGTATTAATTCCAGCTTTCATTTCAGCTTATTCAAATTCCGATCCTAATAATTTTTCCTTAAAACCTTTTCCTAAAATTCCTATTCCTAATTGGAGAATTGATTTTTCAGGTTTAAATAAGATTAAATCCTTAAGTGAAGTATTTACAAATATTACTATATCTCATGGTTATCAAAGTATATATTCAATTGGTGAATTTTCTAATTCCCTTCTATATATTGATAATTTAGATTTTAATAATTCTATAATGAATTATCCTTTAGCTTCTCAATTAACTGAGAATGGTTTAGTCCCATTTTATATAATTAATCAGGTAAGAATAACTGAAAGGTTTTCTCCTCTGATTGGTATTAATGTTAGAACGAAAAATAATTTAAATGCAAGAGTAGATTATAAAAAAGATAGAAATATTATGTTGAATTTATCAAATGCTCAGGTATCCGAATTAATTAATTCTGATTTTTCAATAGATTTTGGATATTCAAAGGAGAAATTAAAGCTTCCGTTTAAGTATATGGGAAATACAATTATTTTAGATAATGAAATAGAGTTTAGATTAAATTTTACAATTAGAAATACAAAGGCTATTCAAAGAAAAATTAATAAAGAGAGTACAGTGACTAATGGTAATTATAATTTTCAACTAAGGCCAAACATAAATTATACAATCAATAATAGAGTTAATCTTATAATGTATTATGACAGGGTTGTAAATAAACCTATAGTTTCTAATTCATTTCCTAGATACTCCTCTTCTTTTGGAGCAAGACTTAGATTAAGCTTAAATCAATAACAAATAATTTTTTGAGAATTAAATCATTTATTATATTCGTCAAATGAATTTGAATAATCTAAAATATACTGAGGACCACGAGTGGGTTAGAGTAGAAGATGACATAGCTTATGTAGGAATTACAGATTTTGCTCAGGGCGAATTAGGTGACATAGTTTATGTTGAAATAGAAACATTAAATGAAAATGTAGATATGGGAGGAGTATTCGGTACTGTAGAAGCAGTTAAGACTGTTTCAGATCTTTTTATGCCAATTACTGGTGAGATAATTGAGATAAATGAAAAACTTGAGTCAGAACCTGAATTAGTAAATAATGATCCCTATGGAGATGGATGGATGGTAAAAATAAAGTTTGATGATTTAACTCAATTGGATAGCTTACTCGATCTTAATTCTTATGAAGCAATTACAAAATAAAAGATTTTACTTTTATTTAGCTTCTTCTATATCATGGTTTTTTCTAATAGTTTATCTTCTTATTTTTTATAAGTCAGTTGATGTAAAACCTCCCACAATTTATTTTGATAAAATAATACATTTTTCATTATTTTTTATTCAATCATTTTTGATTACGAAAACGTATTTTTCTGTAAAATTTTCTTTCAATTTTTTTAAAATGATTTTAATACTCTTACTTATTTTTTGCTTTTTAATTGAGATCATTCAGATAATTGTGCCTTATAGAACGTTTGAATATTCTGATTTATTATCAAATATTTTGGGATCAGCTTTAGGATCAGTTTTTGGGTATTTTCTAGTAAGTAAGTAAGAATTTTTTTAAATTACTGTTATGGAAATTAAAAAGAACCCTAATGCTGATTTAGAAAGAAGAAGTGGTTTATTTTTGAATATAGGTTTATGTGTCAGCCTTCTACTTGTTATAACAGCATTTGAATGGAGATTTTATGATAGAGGTGCTGGAATGGATTTAGGAACAATTGAAGATGATTTCGAAGATTTGATGGAAATACCACCTACTGAACAACCACCTCCACCTCCACCTGTAATCCAGCAACCTGAAATCGTTGAAGTTCCTGATGAAGAAGAAATTGAGGAAGAAATTGAAATTGAAATTGATGTAGAAATAACTGAAGAGACAGTAATTGAAGAAATAGTTTTTGAAGAAGCGCCTGAGGAAGAGGAAGTAGATGAAATATTTACTATCGTTGAGGACCAACCTACACCTCCGGGAGGAATGAGTGCATTTTATAAGTATGTTGCAACTAATTTGAGATATCCAGCTCAAGCTAGAAGAATGGGTATAGAAGGAAAAGTATTTGTTCAGTTTGTTGTTGATAAGGATGGAACTTTGACTGATGTTCAAGCAATTAAAGGTATAGGAGTTGGCTGTGATGAAGAAGCAGTAAGAGTTATTTCTAAAGCAAAAAAATGGTCTCCAGGAAAACAGAGAGGAAGACCTGTAAAAGTTAGAATGATATTACCTATTACATTTAAACTAGGATAGACTCATAAAACATTATAGTTCTCTTCTTTAATTTTTTCTAAATGCTCCTTCATATTAATAACCGATTTCTGTATCTGAAAATTAGAACATTTAGAGCCAATAGTATTAATCTCTCTTCCGATTTCTTGTGATATAAAATTTAATTTTTTACCGATTGGTTTTTTACTACTTAGAGTTTTTTTAAATAAACTTATATGATTTTTAAGTCTTAAAACTTCCTCATTTATATCCAGCCTTTCTAAATAGAATAATATTTCTTGTTCAATACGATACTTATCAATTGATATATTTTTTAATTTAGAAACACTATTTTTTATTTTCTTTGTTAAATTATTTTTTTTGTTTTTATCTATTCTTAAAATTTTAATAAGTTCTTGTAATATTAAATCAATATTTTTTTTTAGGTCATTATGAATTGATATACCTTCCTCTTTCCTGAATATAATACATCTATTTATACTATTTCTTATTCCTCTCATTATTATTCTATTTGAAATATGGATTTTTTTTTCAGAAGTAAAAAGTGATAAATTATTTAATATATTTTTTAATATTTCTTTATCATTTATTTCGTTTGAACCACTTAAAACTTCTTTTATTTCATTAAAATATGCTTTGATTTTTTTTTTATTTAACTCATTTGAATCAAGTAAATTTGATTGATTAAAATTTATCTTTACGTCAACTTTACCCCTTATTAATTTTGATTTAATTAAATTCCTGATTTCATTTTCTAATAACTTGTTATCGTAATTAGATCTATAATTAAAATCAAAATACTTAGAATTTAATGACTTAACTTCTATGTCTATATTA
>MDSW01195961.1_pt1 | contig 11297 bp, 22 predicted proteins | sample 811171 | NCBI WGS metagenome assembly MDSW01 (sample SAMN05326641, study PRJNA326480) | marine metagenome | isolation source: seawater | place: Atlantic Ocean: North West | collected 2012
AGTTCTTTGACCTCTAACAGGAAGTTTTTTTCTATGACGCAAACCTCTATAACATCCTAAATCTGTTAACCTTTTAATATCCATTGATATTCTACGTCTAAGATCTCCTTCAACAGAATGCTTACTTTCAATTATCTCTCTAATTTTATTTAATTCATCATCATTCAATTGGTTAACTCTTTTAGTAATATCTATTGATGCTTCAGTACATATATTATCTGCAATCTTTGGACCTATTCCATATATATATGTTAAGGCAATATGGATTCTTTTGTTTGTAGGAATGTTTACGCCTGATATTCGTGCCATGATAAAAATGCCTAAATTTTAAAATTAAAATGAATGGAGGGTGAATACATGATAATAAGCATATAAGTCAAGCTAAGAAACAATAAATTATCAGAGAAAATGGTCATTTTTCAATGAATTTTAAAATATCTTTGTGAATTTTTTCAATATCCTGATTGCCATCAACTTTACAATAATTATCAGAATAATTATCTAAAAAGTAATCAGATATAGGTTTTGTTTCATTATTATATTTATCAATACGTGTTTTAATAATATCATTTTTATCATCATCTCTATTTTCTTTTTCTAATCTTGATTGAATTCTTTTAATAATGATCTCATCGCTCACAAATAATTCAATTATATATTTGATCGATAAGTTCACAGAATCTAAAAAATTAACTAAAAAATTTTTTTGATTTAAAGTTCTTGGATATCCATCCAAAAGAAAACCATTTTTACAATCTGGCAATTTAAGACGATTAATAACAATTCTATTAAGGATATCATCTGAAACTAAATTGCCGCTATCCATGATGTTTTTTAATTCATTCGATAAATCATCTTTTTCTAAAAGTTTGTTACGAAGTATGTCACCAGTTGAAAGATGTGGAATGTCTAGTTTATTTGCTAATAATGAAGCTTGAGTACCTTTTCCAGCACCTGGAGGGCCGAATAGAATTAATATCATTAGTCTATCTTCTACCTTTTAATTTTGTTTTTTTTAATAAACCCTCATATTGATGTTGAAAAAGATGTGATTGTATTTGAGTTATAAAATCAATCATAACCACAACCACAATAAGCAAACTTGTTCCACCTAAATAAAAAGGTATGGAAGTTTTAGAAATTAAAAACTCTGGAAGTAAAGCTACTAATGTTAAATATATTACACCTACAGTTGTGATTCTCGTTAAAACATAATCTATATATTTTGAAGTATTTTCTCCTGGTCTGATTCCAGGAATGAAGCCTCCGTATTTTCTTAAATTTTCAGCTTGTTCATCTGGATTAAATACTATTCCTGTATAAAAAAACCCAAAAAAAATTATCATAAAGGCAAAAAAACCAAGATAGAGAGGTTGTCCTCTACCTAAATAACTAGAAATCATTAAAAAAATTTCACTTGAGGATCCTGCTCCAAAACCTGACATCGTATTTGGTAAAAGTAAAATTGATGAAGCAAAAATTACAGGAATAACTCCGGCTGTATTAATTTTTAAAGGCATATGAGAACTTTGGCCACCATAAATTTTGTTTCCTACTTGACGTTTTGGATATTGAACCACCAATCTTCTTTGAGCTTTTTCAATAAAAACTATAAATATGATTAGGGCAAATATTAAAATTAGTATTCCAAGAATAAATGCAGTGCTTAATTCTCCTGTTCTACCTAATTGCAATGTACTAACAAAAGCACTTGGTAAATTAGCTATAATACCTGCAGTAATTATCAATGAAATGCCATTTCCAACTCCTCTAGAAGAAATTTGTTCACCTAACCACATTAAAAAAATTGTTCCTCCTACAAGAGTTATAACAGTTGTAATTTTAAAAAATAAACCAGGCTCAATAACTATATTTCCATATGCAGTTTGCATAGACTCTAAGCCTATAGACACTCCATATCCCTGTAAAGCAGCTATTATAACTGTAAGATATCTTGAATATTGTATTATCTTTCTTCTTCCTTTTGTACCTTGCTCTTTAAGCGCTTTAAGATGAGGTATGCTTGCCTGCATCAGTGTCATTATAATTGATGAAGATATGTATGGCATAACTCCTAATGCAAAAATTCCCATTCTACCTAATGCGCCTCCAGAAAATGTATCAAAAATACCTAATATACCAGAGGATTGTTGTTCGAAAAATTGTTGTAATGCAATTGGATTTATTCCTGGAATGGGTAAAAAAGTACCTAATCTAAAAACTATCAATGCTCCTAAAGTAAAAAGTAATCTATTACGTAATTCTTTTGCTTTGCCAAAAGCACTAAAATTTAAATTATTTGCCATTTTTTCTGCTGCTGAAGCCATAATAAACTATACTGTTTTTGTTAAATTAACTTTTCCACCATTTTTTTCAACTTTAGCAATTGCTTTTTTAGAAGCAAATGAAACTTCAATATTTAAAGAGGTAGACAAATCTCCAATATCCAGTAATTTTAATAAGCCCTTTGATTTTTTAAATATTTTTTTTTCAAATAATACTGATTCTTTTATTTCTTCAGGTTTAATTTTATATTTTTCTAAAATATTATTAATTTGTTTAAAATTAATAGTTTGAATTTTTTTTGCAAATGGATTTCTAAATCCTCTTTTTGGCAATCTTCTATACAATGGCATTTGACCACCTTCAAATCCTTTTATAGAAACTCCTGATCTCGATTTCTGACCCTTAACTCCTCTTCCAGCAGTTTTACCAAAACCTGAGCCAGAACCTCTCCCAACTCTTTTTCTTTTTTTATTTGAGGTTAAAGTTAGTTTTAATTCATTAATTTTCATTCTATTTTTTTACCTTAGAGTTTGAAATTTCTGTTATTTTTTTAGATCTTTTAGCTGCCACACTTTTTGGAGATTCAGATCGAGCAAATGCATCAAAAGTAGCTTTAATCATATTATGAGGATTTGAACTACCAGTAGATTTGGCAACAACATCTTTAATACCAAGAGATTCAAATAAGGCTCGCATTGGTCCTCCAGCTATAATGCCTGTACCTGGAGCAGCAGCTCTAAGAATAACTTTTCCAGCCCCAAATCTACCAACTATATCATGATGTAAGGTTCTGTTTTCTTTGAGATTAACACGAATCATTTTAGTTTTTGCATCTTCAGTCGCTTTTCTTACTGCCTCAGGCACTTCCTTTGCCTTTCCAGTTCCATATCCAACTCTACCTTTATTATCTCCAACAATCATAATTGCTGCGAAACCAAATCTTCTTCCTCCTTTTACAACTTTAGCTACTCTATTTATAGTAACTAGATGTTCACTAAATTCTTTGTTTTCATTTTCAAACATATTTTCCTCTAAAAATTTAATCCTGCAGCTCTAGCAGCTTCAGCTAGAATCTTAATTATACCATGATATTTATATTTTCCTTTATCAAATGCTACATCTTTTATACCAGTCTTAATAGAACGTTTTGCAATTTCAGTACCTACCTTTTCAGCTAGTTCTTTTTTTGTTTGTTTTTCATCTTTAAATGATTTTTCTAAGGAAGATGCGCTAGCAAGAGTTATTCCTTTTTCATCATTAATAATCTGAGCATAAATATGATTATTAGATTTAAAAACAGTTAATCTTTCTCTGTTAGTAATTTTTTTTAGTTTATATCTTGTTCTTTTAGTTCTAGTTAAATTTTTCATTTCTATTTCTTTTTACCTTCTTTTCTAAAAATAAATTCATTTTGATATTTTATACCTTTGCCCTTAAATGGTTCTGGCTTCCTAAAAGAACGGATATTTGCTGCCACCGCTCCCAATAATTCTTTGTTAGCACTGCTTAATTTAATAATATTTTGTTTTGGACATTCTATTTTAACCTCTTTTGGTACTTCAAAATCTATATCGTGGCTATAACCAAGCTGTAATTTTAATTTTGATCCAGATATAGAGGCTCTATACCCTGTTCCATTTAACTCTAAAGTTTTTGTAAAACCTTGGCTAACACCTTTAATAATATTTGAAACATGTGCTCTGGTAGTTCCCCATATTGGGTTTAGTTTATCTTTATCATTTTTGGGCATAACAAAAATTTCATTTTCTTTTAAGTCAACATCAAAAAGAGAATTGATTTTTAAAGACATTTCTCCAAGCTTTCCTTTTGCAAAAAAAACATTGTTTTCATACTTGCATGAGGTTTCACTGGGTATTTTGACACTATTTTTTGCAATTCTTGACATACTTAAAAAACCTCACATAAAATTTCTCCACCGACATTATAATCACGGGCCTTTTGATCAGACATTACGCCTTTAGGAGTAGATAAAATTGATATACCAAGACCACCAAAAGATTTTTGCAAATCATTAATCTTTGAATATACTCTAATACCTGGTTTTGAAATTCTTCTAATTTTCTTTATTACTGGAGTGCCGTTATGATATTTTAATTCAATTTGAATATTGTTTATACCTTTACGCAGCTCAACATCTTTATAATCCCTAATATATCCTTCGTCTTTTAAGACCGATAAAACATTTAAATTCAGTTTTGATTTAAAACAAGAAGTAGAGGTTTTATTTGCTTTATGAGCGTTCTTAATTCTTGCTAACATATCAGATAATGAGTCATTAAATGCCATATTTTTTCCTCCTTACCAACTAGACTTAACAACGCCTGGAAGTGCTCCCGACATTGTCAGCTCTCTTAATTTAATTCTTGAAAGTCCAAATTTTCTATAAACACCTCTAGTTCGACCAGTAATTTTACATCTATTACGAATGCGTATACGTGATCCATTTCTTGGACAATCATTTAATTTTGCCTGCAACTTAAATCTTTCTTCAATACTTATATCTTTTTTCATAATTTTTTTCTTAAGTGCTTTTCTTTTATTTTCAAATTTAAAAACTATTTTTTTTCTATTTAAATTTTTTTGAATTGAACTTTGCTTAGCCATAATCTCCTTAATTTGTTTCTGATGCCGGAAAAGGCATATTAAAATTTTTTAATAACTCAAGTGCCTCATTATCATTAGATGTCGAAGTACATATTGTAATGTCAATTCCTCGAACTTTATCAATTTTATCATAATTGATTTCAGGAAATATAATTTGCTCTTTTATTCCTAGAGAAAAATTTCCATTTCCATCAAAGCTTTTAGGGTTGAGACCTCTAAAATCCCTTATTCTTGGTATTGCTATATTTATTAATCTATCAAGAAATTCATACATCATCTTATTTCTAAGGGTGACTGAAACTCCTAATGGCATACCTTCTCTTATTTTAAATGCAGCAATAGCCTTTTTAGCTTTAGTCTTTATAGCTTTTTGACCTGAAATTAATGACAACTCTTCTTGAGCTTTATCTAATATCTTTGAATCTTCTTTAGCATCACCTATGCCCATATTCAGAATAATTTTGGAAATTTTTGGTATTTGAAAAATATTTGTATATTTAAATTTTTCCATCATTTTATTTTTAATATTTTTATTATATTCTTCTGCAAGTCTAGCCATTACTTAACTTCCTTCCCAGAACTTCTTATAATTCTAATTTTTTCTTTTTTCTTATTAAAGCTAAAACCTAATTTCACTGGTTTTTTAGAAGAGGCTTCATAAAATGCTAAGTTTGACAAATGAATAGGCATCTCTTTTTCAGTGATGCCTCCTGGTTGATTATTATCAGGCTTTTGATGTTTTTTTACTTTATTTATACCTGAAACAATAGCTTTGTTATCTTTAGGCTTAATAATAGTAATCTTTCCAGTTTTACCTTTATCTTTCCCCGATATAACCATTACTTCATCACCTTTTTTTAACTTTATTTTAAAACTCATTTTATAATACCTCAGGTGCCAAACTAATTATTTTCATAAATTTTTTTGTTCTTAACTCTCTTGTTACAGGACCAAATATTCTTGTAGCAATTGGCTCTTCTTGTTTGTCTAATAAAACAGCAGCATTTTTATCAAAACGTATAATTGTTCCATCTGTTCTATTAAAATCTTTTTTTGTTCTAACTATAACTGCCTTAAAAACTTCACCTTTTTTTACTTTTCCTCTAGGAATGGCGTCTTTTATAGATACAACTATTATATCGCCTATAGAAGCAAACCTTCTTTTAGAACCTCCTAGAACTTTTATGCATTGAATTTTTCTTGCTCCAGAATTATCAGCTACATATAAATTTGATTGCATTTGTATCATTTTTATTTTGACTCCTCTGAAACTATTTCATTAACCACCCATGTTTTAAGCTTAGAAATAGGTTTAGATTCTTGTATAGTAACAAAATCACCTTTTTTAAAAGAATTTTTTTCATCATGAACATGATATTTTTTACTTCTTTTAATAATTTTCTTATATAGCTTGTGCTTAACTCTTCTTGTAACTTCAACAACTATCGTTTTATTGCTATTAGATGAAATAACTATTCCAGATAATAATCTTTTAGGCATTAATTTCTCCAGTTTTTTTATTAATATCAGTTTTCAGCCTAGCAATTTTTTTTCTTGTTTTTTTCATTTCTGCAGTTTTTTCAAGTTGTCCAGATGCTTTTTGAAATCTAAAATTTAGAAGTGATTTCTTCAGTTGATTTATTTCAGACTGAATTTTTTGATTATTTGTATTTTTAGATTTAGATACCATTATATATTTCTTTCTACAAACTTACATTTCACAGGAAGTTTAGCGGCAGCTAAATCCATTGCTTTTTTAGCATCATGTATATTTACACCATCAACTTCAAACATTATTCTTCCAGGTTTTACTCTGCAAGCCCAGTATTCATTAGAGCCTTTTCCTTTGCCCATTCTAACTTCAGCAGGTTTTTTTGAAACAGGAACATCAGGAAAAATTCTAATCCACATTCTACCTGCACGTTTTAAATGACGTGTAATAGCTTTTCTTGCAGATTCAATTTGTCTTGAAGTTATGCGCTCTGGTTCCATTGCTTTTAATCCATAACTTCCATAATTTAATTCAAAATTACCTTTAGAACTTCCATGAATTCTTCCTTTGAATTGTTTTCGAAATTTGGTTTTTTTTGGTGAAAGCATATTCATTATCTTACATTCCCTTTTTCGACTTGATTTTTTTCACTCGCATAAGGATCTTTGGAAAGAATTTCACCCTTATTAATCCAAACTTTAATTCCACATATTCCATAAGTAGTTTCTGCTTCAGCAGTAGCATAATCTATATCACTTCTAAGTGTATGTAATGGTACGCTCCCTTCAGCATATTTCTCTGTTCTAGCTATTTCAGCTCCTCCTAATCTTCCACTGCATACTACTTTTACTCCTTTTGCTCCTAGACGCATTGATGATTGAACAGCTTTTTTCATAGCTCTTCTAAATGAAATTCTTTTTTCTAATTGAGATGCAATATTATCGGCAACCAACTTTGCTTCAACTTCAGGTTTTCGGACTTCCTTAATATCTAAAAAAACTTCTAATTTTGACATTTTTGTCAACATATTTTTAAGATTTTCTATATCTGCACCTTTTTTTCCAATGATTATTCCTGGCCTTGAACTATAAATTGTAAGTCTTAATTTCTTTGCAGCTCTTTCAATAGTAATCTTTGAAATACTAGCTGACTTTAATTTCTCCTCTACATATTTTTTAATACTTAAATCTTCATGCAATAATTTTGCATAATTAGACTTTGAAAACCATCTTGAAGACCAAGTTTTATTGATTCCTAATCTCATTCCATTTGGATTCACTTTTTGTCCCATAGCTATTTACCTTTATTACTTTCTTGAGCGATTTTTTTTTCTTCTACTATAATTGTCAATTTACTGAATGGTTTGATAATTGAAGAAGCTCTTCCTTTTGCACGAGGTCTAAATCTTTTCATTGATAAACTTTTACCTACATAAGCCTCTTTTACAAATAAATTGTCTATATCTAGCTGTTTGTTGTTTTCAGCATTAGCAATAGCTGCGTTTAATACTTTAAGAACATTTGCTGCAATTCTTTTTTGTGAAAATTTTAATTGATTGATTGCTTTTGAGGCCTTTAAATTTACTATAGAACGTGCAACATTAGCTAGCTTTAATGAACTAACTCTAATTGTGTTATCTCTTGCAATTGCTATTAATTTATCACTCATATTTATTTAGTTACCTTTTTATCTGCAGCAGTATGGCCTTTGAAAGATCTGGTAGGGGAAAATTCTCCAAATTTGTGTCCTACCATATTTTCAGTTACGGAAACTGGAACAAATTTCTGTCCATTATATACTCCAAATGTAAGACCAACAAATTGTGGCAATATAGTTGATCTACGAGACCAAGTTTTAATAACCTCTTTTCTTCCTGAGTCACTAATTTTTTCAGCTTTTTTAATTAGTGTAATATCTACAAAAGGACCTTTCCAAACTGCTCTACTCATTATTTTTTCTTCCTTTTAAGAATAAAAACATTCGTTTTTTTATTAGTTCTAGTTTTCTTACCTTTAGTAGCTTGGCCCCATGGGGTAACAGGATGTCTTCCTCCAGAAGTTCTTCCTTCCCCACCTCCATGTGGATGATCTACAGGATTCATTACAACTCCTCTAACTTTTGGTCTAAAACCTAAATATCTTTTTCTTCCTGCTTTACCGAGTTTAATATTTTTATTGTCTGGATTAGAAACAATACCTATAGTTGCTAGACAATTTTTATTAACAAGTCTGATTTCTCCAGAAATTAGTTTTAATTGTACGTAAATATCTTCTTTAGAAACAATTTGAACAGAAGTTCCAGCTGATCTTGCAACTTGGCCGCCTGCTCCAGGTTTTAATTCTACATTATGAACATTTGTACCTACAGGAATGTTTCTTAGAGGTAAGCAATTACCCTCTTTTATTTCTACATTTTCCCCTGATACAATTTTATCTCCTATTTTAGTTTTTTGAGATGATAAAATATATTTATACTCACCATCGTCATATTTTAATAAACTTATAAATGCTGATCGATTAGGATCATATTCATTTCTAACTATTTCTGCAGGAACATCAAATTTATTTCTTTTAAAATCTATCAATCTATATTTTCTTTTTACTCCTCCACCCATTCTTCTTGAAGTAATTCTTCCTTGATTATTCCTTCCCCCAGTTGAATGTTGAGACTTAGTCAACGCTTTATATGGGCCTTCTTTCCAAAGATGGTTTTTAGAAACCAATACAGTCCCTCTTTGTCCTGGAGTTGTTGGTTTTAAAATTTTTAAACTCATTTAACCTCCAATGAAGAATCTATAGTATTGCCTTCTACTAATGTAACAATTGCTTTTTTTGTATTTTTTCTATACCCAATACTTCCTTTGAAAGACTTAACCTTACCTCTTATTATAGCTGTATTTACTTTTTTTACCTTAACTTTAAAAATTTTCTCAATAGCATTTTTAATTTCATAAACATTAGCTGTTTGACAAACTAAAAAAGAATATTGATTAAATTGATTCAATGTTGTTGATTTTTCAGTCATTAATGGTCTTTGTATAATACTTAAAGCTCTTTCATCAGTTATAATTTTAGTATTTGTTTTCATGAAAGTCTCTTTGTTATTTGCTCTATAGCCTTTTTATCAATAAAAATTTTTTCAAATGTCATTAAATCTTTAACATTTAAACCTTTATCAGAAAGCATAGATAATCTTGGTATATTAGAAGATGCTTTTTTAAAATTTTCATTCTTTTCATCTTCATTATAAATAAACAATGCCGAATTAAATTTAAATTTTTTCAAATTTGTAAATAAGTTTTTTGTTTTATGATTATCCAGTTCTAAAGAGTCAATAAAGATAATTTCTTGTCGATTTATTTTGTTTGATAAAGCGCACTTAAGAGCTAATGCTCTTTCTTTTTTATTAAGTGAAAAGGAGTGATCACGATTTTTTGGACCCATTGAAATAGCGCCTCCCCTGAAATTAGGTGGCTTAGAACTACCTTGTCTTGCGTTTCCTGTTCCTTTTTGACTGAAAGGTTTTTTAGAACCTCCTTTAACTTCTGATCTAGATTTGGTGTTATGTGAGCCTTGTCTAGATTTAGCATTCTGATATCTAATATATTGATGGATTATGTCTGGAAAAACTTTAATTCCAAATATTGAATCAGGTATTTCAATTTGAGAAATATTTTTGTTCATTAAATTTACTAATTCTTTTTTCATTATCTTTTTATCTTTATTGAATCTTTAATAAAAACTATTGTATTTTTTTTACCTGGAATAGAACCTTTGACAACTAAAAGGTTATTATCAGTATCAATATCAACAACTTTTAAATTTTGTTTAGTAACTTTTTTGCTTCCCATTTGTCCTGCCATTTTTTTACCTTTAAAAACTCTACCTGGATCTTGACAATTTCCAGTAGATCCATGGGATCTGTGAGAAGCTGAAACACCATGAGAAGCTCTTAATCCACCAAAATTATGTCTTTTAATAGCACCAGCAAATCCTTTGCCTGAGCTTATGCCAGTCACATCAACTTTCTGTGATTTTTGAAAATGAGATATATTAATTGAAGAGCCTAATTCTAATAAATTTTTCTCTAATACACGGAATTCTTTAATTATTTTTTTTGGAGAAATATTTAATGAGCCGAATAATTTTTTTTGAGGTTTGTTGACTTTTGGATTTTTTATTTTTTTATCAATACTTGCTAATTGAACAGCAGAATAACCATTTTTTTCTATAGTTTTAACTCCTGAGACAACACAGTCATCGATTTTTATCAATGTAACTGGAATAGATGAACCATCTTCATTAAAATATGAAGTGCTACCTATTTTTGTTCCTATTAATCCTGTTCTCATATTAAATCTTTATATCTACTTCCACGCCAGCAGATAAATCTAGTTTCATCAGGGCATCTACTGTTTGAGGTGTAGGATCAATTATATCTAATAACCTATTATGAGTTCTTATTTCAAATTGATCTCTGCTTTTTTTATCTACATGTGGCGACTTATTGACAGTAAATTTCGCCATTCTTGTCGGCAAAGGTATTGGTCCACGGACTTTAGCTCCTGTTCTCTTAGCAGTATTAATAATATCTGCTGCACTTACATCCAATAATTTATTGTCATAAGCACGTAATCTAATTCTAATGTCTTGTGATTCCATTATGCTAACTTTGCCTTTACTTCTTCAGCAACAGCTGTTGGAACTTCTTCATAATGATCAAATTGCATTGAATAACTAGCTCTGCCTTGTGATAAAGATCTTAAATTATTTACATAACCAAACATATTTGCAAGTGGAACCATTGCATTAATAACATTTGCATTACCTCTTGTAGTCATTTCTTGAACTTGACCTCTTCTACTATTTAAATCTCCAATAACATCACCCATATA